>OLNW01000709.1_pt1 | contig 37639 bp, 37 predicted proteins | sample 1672121 | NCBI WGS metagenome assembly OLNW01 (sample SAMEA3136648, study PRJEB25190) | human gut metagenome
AAAATAACTTGACTTATGGAGGAGTGAAGCAAGAAGGAAATATAAAAACAATAATTCAAGATTTAGACGACAGTTATTTGGACGAGGTAGAAATCATAAAAGGTGAATTAATAATAAATACCACAAACAAAAGTAAGTTAGAAGGCTCAAAAGTAGCAGAAGTTTCATCTAACCCATATATTATAAAAGAAGGAGAATTAAAATCAGCAGGAACAAATTTGGAATTAATGTCTTCAGACGGAACGGTAACAATACCAGAAAATGTAACAAAAATAGGAGCTGGAGCCTTTTCAAGTTTAGTAGGGTTAAAAACAGTAATAATTCCGGGAACAGTAAAAGAAGTAGGAGCAAATGCGTTTGCATATAATACAACTTTAGAAAAAGTAATTATGGAAGAAGGAACAGAAATAATAGGAGAGCAAGCTTTTTTTGGATGTACCGGCCTTTCAGAGATAAATTTGCCAGATACAATTAATAGTGTTGGAAAATTTTCAATGTCTAATTCTAAAATAACAAAGTTGAGTGTACCAGCTAGTTTAAAAACAATAGGGACATATGCTTTTCACAATTTAGTAGAGTTACAAACTGTAAATATACCAGAGGGAGTAGAAACAATAAGGTATTATGCTTTTGAGAATTGCAAAAAATTAGAAACAATAACTATTCCATCAACAGTAACAAATATAGAGAATGGAGCATTTGCAAGTTGTAACAGTTTAATACAAATTAATTTGAAAACAAATAATTTCATATATAAAGAGGGAATGTTACTTTCAAAGGATGGAAATAGAACTATATTTGTATCTAAGAAATTACTGGAAAATACAGATACATTAAACATACCAGAAGGGATAAAATCTCTTACAGTAAGTTTAGAAAGTTTTACAAATATAAAAAATGTAAATATTCCAAAATCACTAACATACATTGCGGAAGGATATATACCAAGATATGTTGAAAATATTACAATAGCAGAAGGAAATGAAAATTTTTATGTGGAAAATAAACAATTATATACAGGAACAACTTTATTAAAGTCATATACGGGAAAAGAAAAGGTAACTGTAAAAGAAGGAACACTTACAATAGGAAATAGTGTATTTTGTGGAGAAGTAAATGCAAAAGAAATAACATTGCCAGCTTCAGTAGAAAATATACATTCCTATATAATGCAAATCGATAATAGTAAACTACAAAAGCTAAAGATAGGGAAAAATGCAGCTAATATATCCTCACAGTTTAATTTTAAGGCATTAAATGTGCAAATAGAGTTAGATACAGAAAATAAAAATTATACAATAGTAAATAATGTACTATATAATTATGACAAAACAAAATTAATATGTGCGTTGTATCCAATAACAGAAAATTTGACAATAGAAAGCACAGTAAAAGAAATTAGTGATTATGCATTTTATGGACAAGAGAAAATACAAGGAATAACTTTACCAAATGGGATAGAAAAAATAGGAAAAGATATATTACTTAGGTGCCATAAGATAAAAAAATTAGAAATACCAAGTAGCATTAAAGAAATAAATGAGGAGGCATTTATACAAGCTTCAAATTTAGATGAAATAATAATTCATAAAAAAGAAGGAACAGTTGTAGGAAGCCCATGGGGAGCCACAAAAGGCGAAAGAGCCATAAAATGGGTAACAGACTGACACTATTTAGGACTTTATGACGCTATTTAGGACGTTATGACGCAAAAAAACGTCCTAAATAGCGTCAGTTTTTTTTGAATTTTTTGCAAAAAGCTATACAAATTCGAAGGATTAATGATATAATTCAAAAAAAGAACAATTTGAAAGAAAAAACGGAGGAAAAAAACGTGGGAAACATAGTATTATTAGATGATTTAACAATAAATAAAATAGCAGCAGGTGAAGTTATAGAAAGGCCTGCTTCAGTAGTAAAAGAGCTAGTAGAAAACTCAATAGATGCAGGAGCAACAAATATTTGCGTAGAAATAAGAAATGGTGGAATTTCATATATTCGCGTTACAGATAATGGAAAAGGAATTATGCCAGATGATATGGAAATAGCTTTTGAAAGACATGCAACAAGTAAAATAAGAACAGCCACAGACTTAGAAACAGTTAAGTCTATGGGGTTTAGAGGCGAGGCTTTGGCTAGTATTGCTGCAATTGCTAAAGTAACAATGAGGTCTAAAACAAAAGACCAAGAAATGGGACACGAAGTAGTAGCGGAAGGTGGAAATATATTAAAAAATGAAGAAACAGGATGTCCAAATGGTACAAGCATAACAGTTGAAAATCTTTTCTTTAATACACCAGTTCGTTATAAATTTTTGAAAAAAGATTTTACAGAATCTGGCTATATAGAAGATGCAATGACTAGAATAGCATTAATACACCCAGAAATAGCAATAAAATTAATAAACACAGGGAAAATAGTAATTCAAACTTCAGGTAGTGGAGATTTAAAAAGTGTAGTATATGGCATTTATGGAAAAGAAATAGCAGAAAATTTGTTAAATGTAAATTATGAATATGAAGATATAAAGGTTACAGGTGTTATAGGAAAGCCAATTATTGCGCGTTCAAATCGTTCAAACCAATTGTTTTTTGTAAACAAAAGATATGTAAAAGATAAATCTTTAACAAGTAGTGCAGAACAAGCCTACAAAGGAATGATAACAATTGGAAAATTTGGATTTTTAATATTAAATATAGAAGTAGATCCTCACAAAGTGGATGTAAATGTTCACCCAGCAAAGTTAGAAGTGCGCTTTTCTGAAGAGCAAAATGTATTTAAAGCTGTATATCATGCTATAAAAGATACTTTATTACAAGGTGAGTTTATAGGCAGAAGTGAAGAAAGAGCTACTTTAGATGTTGCAGAAACAAAAATAACACCAAGAATGGAAGAAGTAAAAAGAGTCGAAGAAGAGCCTAAGTCAGTAGGTTTGTTTGCAAAACTTATGGCAAAAAGAGAAGAAAGAAAAGATGAAGTAGAAAGCTTTGAAAATAAAAGCGAAGAAATAGATGATAAGCCAAACATAATGAGAGAAATTTTTGAAAAAAGGGCAAGGCAAGAAGAGCAATACCAAGCAAATAGGTTTAAACAGCCAGAAGAAACAACTATAGGCACTAATATAGAAGAAAACAAAACTGCACAAATATTAGAAATACCAAAAGAAACGCTAAACATAGAAAATACACAAAAAGTAGAGTTTCCAAGAGAAATGCCAAACATAGAAAATGCGCAAAAAGCAGAAACTGAAACAAATCAAAGTATAATAAGTGAAAGACAAGAAGAGCAAAATGTTTCAAATTATAAGGAAAAAGTTTTAGAAACAAACCAAGAAGAAAAGCAGTATCAAAAACAAAATGAAGATAAATCCTTTGAAAATATGTATGTTTCTATATTTGGAAAATCAGCTGAAAAGAATTTGAAAATAAACGAAGAACCAACAACCTATAAAATAGATACAAAATTAGTAACAGGCGAAAATATGTCTATGTTTAAAAAAGAAATGCAAACTACACCAGCTTACAAATTTATTGGAATTGCATTTTCAACATATATAATTATAGAATTAGAAAATGACTTATATTTAATAGACCAACATGCAGCACACGAAAGAATAATGTACGAAAAGGTAAAACAAAATTATTATAGCCAAGGACCAAAAGATTCACAAATGATGTTATTGCCAGACATTATAACATTAACAAACAAAGAAATGGATATAGCCAAAGAAAACATAGAAATGTTTGAAAAAGCAGGATTTGTATTAGAAGAATTTGGCGAAAATACAATAAAATTAACAGGTGTACCTAATATTTGTATAGACTTAGACACAAAAGAATTATTTTTAGAAACTTTAGACGAAATAAACACAGTGGCAAGAACTGCTAAACAAGAAAAAGAAGAAAAATTTATAGCAACAGTTGCATGTAAAGCAGCAGTAAAGGCACATATGGCACTTTCAAGAGAAGAGGTAGATAGTTTAATGGTAACTTTATTGCAACTTCCAAATCCATTTACATGTCCTCATGGAAGACCAACAGCTATAAAAATGACAAAAAATGATATAGAAAGAAAATTCTCAAGAAGATAAAATTAAATAAAGATAAAAAATAACTTTTTAATCTGATTTATGTCTAAAGGAAGGAATGAAATAAAATGGAAAATATATATTTAACAATAGCTATAGCCGTAGCAAACATAATAGCAATAGCTATTACATATCAAATAATAAAAAAGATGCCAAAGAGAAATAAAATAATATTTTTAGCAATAAGTGTAGCAATAATGTACATATTAGTTAGCATAGTTTACTGGATTAGTGGTTTTGGAATAGAAGCAAAAATTCATAGTGCATTAAAAAACTTTGTAACATATTTATTTGTTCCAATAAATGTAGTTTTATTTGTGCCATATTTTGCATTACAATACAAAAAATTCATACACAAACAATTAAAGGTAGAACAATTTTCAAAAAAACTTAGCATATTGGTAACTATATTAATAGTTGTTTTAGTAGTAGAATATTTTTATTTTGTAAATATTCAAAAAAATGTAAAAAATATTCAAGAAAATGCACAGCAAACACAAAGTAATGAGATACAAAGCAATGAAGTACAAAATAATGGAACCAAAAATAATGAAGAGCAAACTTCAGAAAATCAAAATAGCGTAGTTCAAAATACTGAGGTAAAAGATGATAAAAAACAAAATGTAGAAGCACAAAATACAAATAGCCAGAAGGTAAATACTTCTAGTAGCCAAAGTTAAAGTAGACAACTAAAGGAAAGGAATAATGCAAAAATGAAAAAAGAGGTAGTAATAGTTATAGGAGGCCCAACAGCTTCAGGAAAAACGGCACTATCTATAGAACTTGCAAAACAAATAAATGGAGAAATAGTTTCAGCAGATTCAATGCAAATATACAAAGAAATGGATATAGGTACGGCAAAACCTAGCAAAGAAGAAATGCAAAACATACCACATTATATGCTAGGCATAACAAGCCCAGAAGAAAGATATAGTGTGGCAGAATATAAAAAAGAAGCTAAAAATTGCATAAGAGAAATAATAAAAAAAGGGAAAACTCCTATTGTAGTAGGAGGAACAGGACTTTATATAGATTCTCTTATTTATGAAATAGAATATCCAGAAATAAAAGTAGATTTAGAATATAGAAAAGAGCTAGAAGAAATAGTAAAAAAAGAAGGACTAGCTAACCTATATGAAAAAGCAAAAATTATAGACCCTATAGCTATGGAAAAAATTAGTGCGAATGACCAAAAAAGAATACTAAGAGTACTAGAAATATATAAAGAAACAGGAAAAACAAAAACTCAGTTGGAAAAAGAATCAAGAAAAGAGCCAGAGTTTGACTACAAAATGTTTGCAATAAACATGGATAGAGAAGTTTTATATGACAGAATAAACAGAAGAGTAGACATCATGGTTCAAAATGGATTAATAGAGGAAGTAACAAATCTTTATAAAAAATATAAAGAATTTCCAACAGCACTTCAAGCCTTAGGCTACAAGGAAATAGTAGAATATATAGAAGGAAAAATTAGCAAGGAAGAAGCAATAGAAAAAATAAAATTAGAATCAAGAAGATATGCAAAAAGGCAACTAACATGGTTTAGAAAAAACAAACAAACAACGTGGTTAAATGGGGAAGACAAAGTAGCTAATAATATTCATATTATTTTGGAGGAAATGAATAAGTGAAACAAGAAAAAAGAAAGATGAATGTGAAAAAGAAAATATTACTTATATTAGCTATAATTGCTATTTTAAGTTATGTTATTTACATAGTATATAATTTAATAATAAAGCCAACAGATACCTTTGTAATAGAAAATGGAAAAATATCTTCAGAAGAAACAGTTCAAGGCTATATAATAAGAGATGAAACTGTTTTAAAAGGAGAAAACTATAAAAATGGGTTAGTACAAATAAAAGCAGAAGGCGAAAAGGTAGCGAAAGGAGAAGCTATTTTTCGTTATTATACAAATGGAGAAGAAAAAATAAGAAAACAAATAGAAGAGCTAGATGTAAAAATACAAGAAGCATGGGAGAAGGAAGATAATAGCATATTTACAGGTGATGTAAAAATAATAGAACAACAAATAGAAAGCAAACTTACAGATATATACCATTTAAATGACCTTCAAAAAATAAAAGAATATAAAAAAGATTTAAACTCATACCTAGTAAGAAAGGCGAAAATAGCAGGAGAAAAAAGCCCATCAGGTTCATACTTAAAAGCGCTAATAAGGCAAAGAAGCGAATATGAAAATCAACTAAATTCAGGAACAGAATATTTAACATCCACTAGATCAGGAGTAGTTTCTTACCGTGTGGATGGATTAGAAGATATATTAACACCTGCAAATTTTGGCAGTTTAAGCAAAAATATGTTGGAAAATTTACATTTAAAAACAGGGCAAATTATTTCAACTAGCGAAGAAAGTGGGAAAATTATAGATAATTTTTGCTGTTATATAGCATGTGTACTAAAAGATGAAAATTTGCAAGAAAAGGGAACAAATGTAGGCGATTCAATTAATATAAGACTTTCAAACAGAAAAGAAGTAAAAGCAACAATAGAATACATTTCTAAAGAAAATAACGAAGAGGATTTGGTAGTATTTAAACTAGAAAACTATACAGAAGAATTGATAAATTATAGAAAAATATCATTCGATATAATTTGGTGGGATGTAAGTGGCTGGAAAGTGCCAAACAATGCTATAAAATACGAAAAAGAAGACTTGGCATATGTAGTATGCAAAAGGGCAGGCTACACAGATAAAGTATATGTACAAATACTAAAACAAGGAGATAAATATTCTATAATAAAAAATTACGATAGTGGTGATGAACTATTGGAAAAAGGCGTTTCAAATGACGTGGTAAAAAATAGAAAAAAAGTAGCATTATATGACGAAATACAACTGTAAAATATTTATTACAAAAATGTTACAACCATATTAAATTAACATTACAATTTTAAAAATCTATTGACAATTTGACAAAAAAGATAGATACTTATACCATAAATAAGATGGACAATTACAAAGGACAATAATATTAGGAGGTTTTTTAGATGTCAGGAGCAATCATGAACAAAGTATTAGATTTATTTGGAGTAGATACAGCAGGAGAGGATTACGAAGAAGAAGCAGAAGTTGAACAAGAACCAGAACAAGAATCAGAAGAAGGAAGAAATTTTTGGAATAGACGTAATAATAAAGTAGTAAATATGCCACAAACAGAACAAATAAAAATGGTAATATCACAACCTACAACTTTTGAGCAATCAGAAGCAATTTGTGATTTATTAAAAGAGAAAAAATCAGTAATAGTTAATTTAGAATATGTAAATAAAGATGTAGCAAGACGTATTGTAGATGTAATTAGTGGGGCTGTTCACGCATTAGATGGACACATTCAAAAAGTGTCAAATTCAATATTTTTAATTGCACCATACAATTATGAAATTACAAGTGATTTAGCAAGAGAAGAATTAAAAAATAAATTATCTGTATCTTGGTTAAGAAATAACAGTACAAATGGATAATTTAGAGCCTAACAAGTAGGAGGAAATAAAATGATAACACCATTAGACATAGAAAATAAGAAATTTTCAAAACAAATGATGAATGGATATAGTGTAGAAGAAGTAGATGAATTTTTAGATGAATTGACTTCAGATTATGAAAGAGCATATAAACAAAGCACAGAGCTAAAATCAAGAGTAGATGAATTAGAAGCTAGTTTATTACATTACAAAAAAATAGAAGATACTCTTCAAAATACTTTAATAATGGCTCAATCTACAGCTGAAGAAGTAAAAGATGTAGCAAGACAACAAGCAGAGCAAATTATAAAAGAAGCTGAAGGAAATGCTAGAAAAACTGTAGATGATTTAGGTCAAGAAATCTTAATGAAGAAAAAAGACTTAGAAGACATAAAGAAACAATTTGATGTGTATAAAGCAAAAATGGAATCATTATTAATTTCTCAATTAGAACTATTAAAAGACGTTAATAAAGATGATGAATAAACAATAGGGGCACTTTTTAATAGGTGCCTTTTGTTATACGAGGGATAAAGGCTGAAATAGCCTAAGTTTGTGCCTTGAGGAAAGGAATAAATAAAGTATGAAGAGTGAAAGAGGTATTACACTAATAACTTTAAGTATTACAATTATACTTATGATGATAATGACATTTACTTTAACTGTAAATATGGCACCATATAAAGAGCAAACCAACAAAAAGAACTTTGAAACAGATATAGAAGTGTTAAATGAAGAAATAACACAATATTATGCAAGAACCAAAGAATTGCCAGTGGTAAATAAATACAATGATTTGGAAATGATAACTTCTATAAAAAATGCAAATGATAATGATATATATTATGTTATAGATTTAAAAGCTTTAGATGTAAAATTGAATAATGGTGCGGATTACTTAAATATATTAGCAAAGGGAACAAAAGATATAGAAAAAGCAGATAATGTTAGAGATGTGTATATAATAAATGAGCAGTCACATACAATATATTACCCAGCAGGAGTAGAATATGGTGGAAGAGTAAATTACAGGCTGCCAGAAGTGTATACAAAAATGGAAGACATTTAAAACCTAAAAACTATAAATCATAAAATTTTAAAAAAGTACTTGCATAAATAAAAAAAATGTGCTAAGATAAAAAATGTCTTAGCACATAAGTATATAGGGGTATAGTGTTAATGGTAGCACATCGGTCTCCAAAACCGCCTGTGAGGGTTCGAATCCTTCTACCCCTGCCATAAATTAAAGGTAGAATAAAAATGGAAAAAATAAAAGAACTAATAAAAAAAGTATGTACAAAAGAAGTAATTTTGTATATAGTATTTGGGGTATTAACAACGCTTGTATCTTTGGTCACATATAAACTATGTGTAGTTACATTTTTAAACGCAGAAAATGCTTTACAATTACAAATTGCAAATATTATTGCATGGATAGTTAGTGTGGCATTTGCATATGTAACAAATAGAAAATTTGTATTTGAAAGCAAAAATTCAAACAAATTACAAGAGGCAAGTAAATTTGTAACATCAAGAATAGCCACACTTTTAATGGATATGCTTATTATGTTTATCGGAGTTACATTACTAAAATTTAACGACGGAATAATAAAATTAGTATCACAAGTGGTTATAATTGTTGCAAACTATGTATTTAGTAAAATATTTGTATTTAAAAAATAAATTAGGGGCTTATTTTAAGGAGGAATTCTTATGATAGGCTCTTTTTCTAAGCCTTTAAACTATATAATAGTAACAGTAATGGTCTTAACAATTTTCATTTGCACCTTTTTTATGCCAGAAATGCACATAGATTTTGAAAATAGAATAATTGGCGAAGATATAGAAATTAGCGAATATGGTTTTGCATGGCCAATTCCGGGGTATAATAAAATTACCTCATACTTTGGCAAAAGAAATTCACCAACACAAGGTGCAAGTTCATATCATAAAGGAATAGATATAGGTGCTCCAGAAGGAACTGTACTAATTGCAGTAGCAGATGGCAAAATTACATATACAGGCTTTTTAGGTGGTGGTGGCTATACCATTACTTTAAGCATAGAAGATATGAAAATAACATATTGTCATGTATCTCCAACTTTTATTGTAGAAGTTGGGCAAAAAGTAGAAAGAGGCGAAATAATAGGATATGTAGGGCCTAAATATGTGTATGGAGTAAAAGGAAATACGTATACAGATAGCACAGGAAAGCCAACCAATGGAGCAACTACAGGTTGCCATTTACACTTAGGAATACGTGTAAATGGGGAATATACAAATCCTTTAAATTATTATTAAAAGTCTATTGCAAAAAGTAACAATTACATATACAATAATGGCAAAGGAGGGATTAAATTGAAAATTGAAAATGTAGAAGAATTAAGAAAAATAGCAAAAAAAATAAGAATAAGTATAATAGAACAAGTATATAGAGCAAAATCAGGGCATCCGGGAGGTTCACTTTCATCAGCAGATATATTAACAGTATTGTATTTTAACCAAATGAATATAAACGAAAAAGAACCAAAGGCTATATTACGTGATAGATTTGTGCTATCAAAGGGGCATTGTGCACCTGTATTATATGCTACATTAGCAGAAAAAGGATTTTTTAATAAAGAAGAATTACTAGGCTTTAGAAAAGTAGATGGAAATTTGCAAGGTCATCCAGATATGAAAAAAGTAGCAGGTGTAGATTTTTCAACAGGTTCATTGGGACAAGGCTTATCAGCAGCAAATGGAATGGCACTTGCTTCCAAGTTAGACCATAATGGATACAGAGTATATTGTTTGTTAGGAGATGGAGAAATAGAAGAAGGGCAAGTGTGGGAAGCTGCAATGACTGCTAACAAATATCATTTAGATAATTTGTGTGCAATCGTAGATTACAATGGACTTCAAATAGATGGAACAGTTAAAGCCGTAAAAGGATTAGATGATTTAGAAGGAAAATTTAAGAATTTTGGCTTTAATACTATAGTAGTAGATGGCAATAATATAGAACAATTAATAGATGCCTTTGAAAGTGCAAAATTAGTAAAAGATATGCCAACTGTAATTATTGCAAAAACTATAAAAGGTAAAGGGGTATCTTTTATGGAAAATAAAGTAGAATGGCATGGAAAGGCTCCAAATGAGGAGGAATATAAACAAGCAATTGAAGAGTTGAAAAATAATTAGAATTTTGGCTGTTCCAAATTTTATTGTCAAAATTTAATTCTTTTTAAACTTATTATAAAAGTTAGCAGAGAGGAAGGTAATAAAAAATGAAAGATATAAAAAAAGCTACTAGGCAAAGCTATGGCGAAGCTTTAGCAGAATTAGGAAAAGAAAATGAAAACGTAGTTGTATTTGATGCAGACCTATCTACTGCAACAAAAACTATGTTATTTGCAAAAAAATTTCCTGATAGATTTTTCGAAATGGGAATTGCAGAGCAAGATATGTTAGCTACGGCAGCTGGATTTTCTACTTGTGGAAAAATACCTTATGTGAGTACTTTTGCGGTGTTTGCAGCAGGAAGAGCATATGACCAAATACGAAATAGTATATGTTATCCAAAACTAAATGTAAAAATATGTGCAACACATAGTGGAATAACAGTAGGGGAAGATGGAGCAACACACCAAATGCTAGAAGATTTATCACTAATGAGAACTCTTCCAAATATGACAGTAATGTGCACTTCAGATGATACACAAACCAAATGGGCAATAAAAGAAATAAGTAAAATAAATGGACCTGTGTACTTAAGGCTATCAAGAATGGAAACACCTATTATATATGAAGAAAATCAAAAGTTTGAAATAGGAAAAGCTGTTCAAATAGGTGAGGGTACAGATGCCACAGTAATAGCAACAGGCGATGTGGTAGCAGAAGCTATAAAAGCAAAAGAAGAGTTAGAAAATAGAGGCATAAATATACGTGTGCTAGATATGCATACTATAAAACCAATAGATAAAGAGCAAATTGTAAAATGTGCAAAAGAAACTAAAAGGATAATAACAATAGAAGACCACAATATAATAGGTGGATTAGGAAGCTCAGTTTGTGAAGTTTTAGCAGAAGAATATCCATGCAAAGTAACAAGAATGGGAATACAAGATATTTTTGGAAAATCTGGAAAAGCAGAAGAACTTATGGAATACTTCGGAATTACTGCTAAAAATATTGTAGAAGAAATTTGCAAATGTGAATAAAAGTAAAAAGCAGTATAGTTTGAAGCTATGCTGCTTTTTTAAATGAATTGATTTTATAATAGCATTCTATATTAAAAATAAGTAAAGCAACTTTTGTGAATTTTTTGTGAATTTTCAAAATAAGAGAAAATACAAGAAAAAGCGATAAAATGCGAAAAAGTGGTATAAATTACAAGGTATTTTATTGAAAAAACTATTGCAAATAATTGATTTTATTGTTATGATTAGGGAGAAAAGATAAAATTGCGTAAATTTTAGAAAAATGCTAGGGAAATAAGCAATATAAAAAGTATAAGGAGCTAAATTAAATGATAGAATTTAGAAATGTAAGTAAAACATATAGTACTGGAACAGAAGCTGTTCACAATGCAAATTTTAAAATAGAAAAAGGAGAATTTGCGTTTTTAGTTGGAACATCTGGCTCAGGAAAATCAACATTAATAAAAATGATATTAAAAGAGGAGAACCCTACATCTGGAAACATAATAATAAATGGAAAAGATATAACTTTCTTAAAACCTAAAAGAGTACCATATTTAAGAAGAAGCATGGGAGTAGTTTTCCAAGACTTCAGATTGTTACCAGACAAAACAGTATATGAAAATGTAGCTTTTGCAATGTACATAGTTAGAGCAACACCAAAACATATAAGAAGACAAGTACCTATGGTACTTTCAATGGTGGGGCTAAGTGGAAAAGCTAAAATGTATCCAAATGAATTATCAGGTGGAGAGCAACAAAGGGTTGCTTTAGCAAGAGCCTTGGTAAATAACCCATCAATGTTAATTGCAGACGAGCCTACAGGAAACTTAGACCCAGAAACAGCTTGGGAAATTATGACATTACTTAATGATATAAATATGAGAGGAACAACAGTAGTTGTAGCAACACACGCAAAAGATATAGTAGACCGTATGAAAAAAAGAGTAATTCATATAGACAAAGGCGTAATAGATAGAGATGATAAAAAAGGTGGTTATGATAGTGAGATATAATGTACTAACTTATTTAATAGGGGAAGGTTTTATAAACTTTTTCAAAAACAAAAAATCTACGGGTGCTTCTTTAATGATTATGTGTGCAACTATGCTAATATTTGGGCTATTCTTTTTAATTGGTGAAAACATAAATTATATGGTAAAAGAAGTAGAAGCAGAACAAGGCATGCAAGTATTTATGGTAAAAGATGCAACAGAAGAGCAAATAAAAAATTTAGGGGAACAAATTAAACAATTAGATTATGTAGCAAAAACAGAATTTGTTTCTAAAGAAGAAGCTTACAATATTGTAAAAGAAAAATATGGTGACTATGGAAGATTTTTAGAAGGTTATACCATAGAAAAAAATCCATTTAAAGTATCATATGTAGTAACATTAACAGATTTAAGCAAAAGCGAGCAAGTAAAAGATGAAATTAGCAAATTGGATAATGTAAACAACATAGAAATGAGAGATAAAACCATTAATGCTCTTGTAAGCATTGCAAATGGAATAAGATGGGTTTCAGCAGGAGTTCTAACATTGCTAATAGTTATATCAATATTTATTATTGCAAATACAATAAAACTTACAGTACATGCAAGAAGAAAAGAAATTTCAATTATGAAATATGTAGGAGCAACAAATGGTTTTATAAGATGGCCATTTATAGTAGAAGGTATTATAATAGGAATAGTATCAGCAATAATTTCAATATTAATATTAGGAGTTTCTTATAATTTTATAGTACAAAAAATAATGGAATCTTCAGTAACTAGTATGATAAATATAACATTATTACAATTTTCAGATATATTTGGACTAGTTGTAGCAGTGTACTTAGCCTTAGGGATAGGAATAGGATGCGTAGGAAGTGCAATTTCTATGAGAAAATATTTGAAAGTATAAAGAAAAGAGAGGAAAAATAATAATGAAAAGTAAATTCATTTCGTTTGGACTTGTATTAATTTTAATATTAACTAATCTGTGTGTACCAATTTATGCTACATCACAATCAGAGCTAGAAGACCAAAAAAGTGATTTAAATACAAAAATAGATGAAACCAAAAGTCAACAAACAGAAGTTAAAGAACAATTAAGCGAGCAAAGGCAAGAAATAGAAAAACTTGACGAATCAATTACACAAATGGAAGATGAAATATCTACATTAAATGTTCAAATTGCTGAGCTAGAAAATTCAATACAAGAAGAGCAAACAAAACTAGAGCAAAAGCAAAAAGAACACGAAGAAAACCAAGCATTAATGGAAGAAAGATTAGTGGTAATGTATGAGTATGGAGATACATCTTTCTTAGATATGTTATTTAACTCAAAAAATATAATTGAATTTATATCTAATTATTATATGTTATCACAAATCACACAATGTGATAAAGAATTATTAGAAACAATAGAAAAAGAACAAGAAGAAATAGAAAATACTAAAAAAGAATTGGAAACAAATAAAGAAAAAGTTTCTAGTGCAAAAACAGAAAAAGAAACTAAAAACAATTTACTAAAAACTCAAAAATCACAAAGACAAGCAAAGGCAGATTCACTATCTGCTGAAGATAAAGCTCTTCAAGATAAAATAGATAGCTATAATGCACAAGTGGCCAAAATAGATAGTGATATTAAAAAAATAATTGAAGATTTAAATAATAAGAATAATAATTCATCAGGTTCAAATGGATTAAAATTTGATGGTAGCTTTATATGGCCATGTAACAACAAAATTATTACTTCAAGAGTAAAATGGCGTTGGGGTAGATGGCATAAAGGTATAGATATAGGAGCTAGGTATGAAAATGTATATGCTTCAGCTTCAGGTTATGCGTATACACTAGAAAATCCAGGTGGATATGGACACTATATCATGATAATTCATGGCGATGGATATATTACACTATATGGACATTTAAATTCATTTAAGGTGTCTTATGGTCAATATGTATCACAAGGACAAGTTATAGCACAGTCAGGAAATAGTGGCGGAAGTACAGGGGCACATTTGCATTTTGAAATAAGAAAAGCAAGTAGTATATCAGGCTTCTTTAGCAGCTCATTCTTAAACCCATTAGACTATTTGCCAGGTGGATATACAATATATGATTAATACTTTTTTAGCCGAGTTTATGGAGTGAAGAAAGGAATGTGATAAAGTATGATGAAAAAGAAGATAATTCCAATTTTGACAGTTATTATTCTATTATCATGCTTTTTCTTTATCCCTAAAATAAAGGCTTCTACATTAGAAGAACAAAAACAAGAAAATCAAGGTAAAAGAGAACAAGCAGAAAAAGATTTAGAATATGTACAAGAAGAATTGTCAGAAGCAGTAGTAAAAATACAAGAATTAGATGATAAAATAAGAACTGCAGAAAATGAAATTGCAGGAATGGATGAAAAACTAATAGACTTACAGACAAAAGTAGAGGAAACCACACAAAACCTACAAATTGTACAAAAAAACTATGACGAAAACAAAAAAATAATGGAAAACAGATTAGTGGTAATGTACGAATGTGGAGATGTTACGTATTTAGATTTATTGTTAAGATCCTCTAGTTTAGTAGAGTTCTTATCAAATTATTACATAATAGAAGAAATTGTAAGAAGTGATAATGAATTATTAGCAAGTATAGAAAAAGAAAAAGATGAAATAGAAACAACTAAAAAACAACTAGAACAACAAAAAGCAGAATTAAAACTTTTAAAAGTAAAGCAAGAGCAAACAAGAATAATAATGCAAAACAATAAAACAATACAACAAAATGAAATAGATAAGCTATCAGACAATGAAAAAGAATTGCAACAAAAAATACAAGAGTATAAAGATGAAGAAGCTAGAATAGAAAATTTAATAAAATTAGCTTCAGGCCAATATACATATAATGGAGAATATTCAGGTGGAGTAATGGCATGGCCAATTGCAAAAGAAGGAACTTATATAACTTCAAATTATGGAACAAGAGAGCATCCAATACAAGGAATAATAAAAACGCATACAGGTATAGATATTGGAAATGCAGGCTTTGGGGCACCAGTTATAGCGGCAGCAGATGGAATAGTTTCTATGGCAAGCTATTATGGTGGATATGGAAACTGCGTAATGATAAATCATGGAAATGGAATATCTACCTTATATGGACATGGACAAAAAATATTAACAACAGTTGGTGCAGAAGTAAAAAAAGGTGATTTAATAATGGAAGTTGGTTCAACAGGACTTTCAACAGGACCACATTTACATTTTGAAGTAAGAATAAACGGAGTGCATACAAATCCACTTCAATATTTACAATAAATTTATAATAACTTAGGAGGAAAACGTGAAAAAAAATAATATTTATAAGGCTATAATGCTGGTTATATTAACAGCAACAATTACTTTTATAGTTACATCAATTGTAATGTACAACACTACAGAAAGTACAAAAATAAAATATGTAAGTACAGATGAAGTAGGAGCAACATTTAAAATGTTCCGTAATTTTATAGAAAAAAATTATTTAGGAACTATGGATGAAGACGCAATGTTAGAGTCTGCTATTAAAGGTTATGTAGCAGGACTAGATGATGACTATTCAGAGTATATAACAAAAGAAGAAATGGAAGAATATATGCAAGATGCAAGAGGAAATTATGTAGGGGTAGGAATATATATAACAAATAATACAAAAACAAATCAAATAGTAGTATTAATGCCTATTAAGGGGTCACCAGCAGAAGCAGCAGGAATAAAATCAGGAGATGTAATTACTAAAGTAGATGGCACAGAATATAATGGTGACCAGTTATCAGAAGCTTCTAAAGCTTTAAAAAGTGAAGCAGGAACAATAGCAAAAATAGAAGTATTAAGAAATGATACTGAAAAATTAGAATTTGAAGTAGAAAGAAAAAGCATAAAAGTAAGTCATATAGAAGCTAAAGTTTTAGAAAACGACATAGGATATATGAAGGTATCTACCTTTGACGAAGGCTGTTATGAAGAATTTAAACAAAATTGGGAAAAGCTAAGTAGTCAAAATATAAAATCATTAATAATTGACCTAAGAAATAATGGCGGGGGAATTGTAGACGAAGCCTTAAATATGGCAGATATGATGGTAGAAAAAGATAAAACATTATTAATAACAGCTAGCAAAAATGCAGAAGAAAAAATAAACAAAGCAGAGCAAGAAAAAACAATTAATATGCCAATAGTAATATTAGTAAATGAAGGAACAGCAAGCTCTTCAGAAATACTTTCAGCAGCAGTAAGGGAAAACAATGAAAATGTAAAAATAATAGGAACAAAAACTTATGGAAAAGGTGTAATTCAAACAATATTCAATTTATCAGATGGAAGTGGAATAAAACTTACAACCAGCGAGTATTATACACCAAACCACAACACTATAAATAAAGTGGGAATTGCTCCAGATATAGAAGTAGAACTTCCAGAAGACGAAAATATATATACTGTAAGCGAAAAAAATGATACACAACTTCAAAAAGCAATAGAAGTTTTAAAATAACAGAAAATCAGTCACAATATCACAAAATTCGACATATAATTAAGTAAATAGATACCATAGAGGTGAGATATTGTGAGTAGATTAAAAAAAGGAGATATTGTAGGTCGAATATCCTACAATAAAGATGTGTTATTTGAAATTACGAAAATTATAAGAACCAGTAATAATAAAGAAATATATATATTAAAAGGAATTACTGAAAGAATAGAGGCAGATGCACCCGGGGAAGACCTAGAGCTAATGGACAAAAGGATGATAGAAGACAGAATAAAAATCATGGACAAAAAGGTAGAAAATAGAATCACTAAATGTTTAAAAGACCCTAAATATTCCTTTTGTAAGACACAAAAAATATTTGGGTTTGGAGAAAAAAGAAGCAGCAAAGAAACATTTACAGGGAAAATATTGCATTTAGATGGTGATAAAAGATATACAGAAAAATCTATGAGATATTACAAAAGTTTAGGTCTAAATGCAATAGTAAAAAATGTGTCAGAAAGTAAGCAACCATACGTAGTTAAAGCACTTTTGAATAAGTATGAGCCAGATATATTGGTAATAACAGGTCATGATGGAATGATAAAAAAAGGAACAGGCTTTAATGATATATATAATTATAGAAATTCAAAATATTTTATAAATACAGTAAACGAAGCAAGAAGTTGGCAAAAAAATGGGAAAACTTTAGCAATATTTGCAGGAGCATGTCAAAGCTATTATGAGGCAATAATGGCAGCAGGAGCAAACTTTGCATCATCGCCCAAAAGAATAATGATAGACTTTATAGACCCGTTAATAGTTGCAGAAAGAATAGCTACAACAGATAGTACAAAATACTTAACAATAGAAGACATAAAAGATGAGTTAAGAGATGGGGAAGCAGGGATTAGTGGAATAGGAAGTATAGGTAAAAAACAAAAATTAACAGTGTAATAAAAAAGTAAAAAAAATGTAAAAAGAATGTAACAAACAACCACAACCTTTGCTACAAGCGAGATAGAAGTAAACGACATAAAAAAATTACTTTTGACAATTTCTGCTGTATATGGTAAAATTTAGTCATCATTAAGAAGTAGGTGATGGCATGATTTGTAAAAGTGATATAGCAAGTCTAAAAACAGATATTGGAGAAAAAATAGGGCAAAAGATAATTGTTAGAGGCTCTTTAGGAAGAAGTAAAACTTTTGAAAAAGAAGCAACAATAGAAAAAGCCTATCCAAACATTTTTGTAGTAAAATATGATGAAAGCGAAAGAAATGTTACCTATAGTTATACAGATGTTTTAACAAGAACAGTAGAGGTAGATATATTTGACGGCGAAGGATATGAGCCATTAGTGCCTCCAGTTATGACTGCAAAAGCATAATAAAAAGAAAAACAAAAGCGAAAAAAATAAAATATTAAAAAATTCCTAAATATTTAGGAATTTTTTTTGTGACCAAGCAATATACATTAATTAATAAAAAATGAAGGAGGTATATTGCAATGCAGGTTACAGCAAGCAAAGAAACACTATGTATTAACCAACTAATAGGGCAAAAAACAGATACAGTCATAGTAGAAGAGGACTTTGTAGTTCCAGATATAAAGCCAGATATATTAAATACAATTTGTACAAATGGAACAGTATGTATTTATAAAAAAGAAGTAATGGACGGAAAAGTAAAGCTGGAAGGCGGAATAAATGCATATATTATGTATTTGGCAGATGATGAACAAGCAAGCCAAAGAAGCATGAATGTAGCTTTAGAATTTTCAAAAACAATAGATTTTGAAGTTGTAAAAACAGGAATGATATTAGATGAAAATGTAAAACTAAAAGCAATTGAATGCAGAGTTATAAATGGAAGAAAAATTAATGTAAAAGCAATATTAGATGTAGAAATAAAAGTTTCAGCAAATGAAGACGTAGATTTTGTAAAAGAAGTAAATAACGTAAAAGATATTCAACTTTTAACCAACAACTTAAAACTAAATTCCTTGTTAGGGACCGGAAATACAAAAGTGTATGCAAAAGATACAATAGTAATAGATAGTGCAGACAATTTAGCAGAAATAATGAAAGTAGATATAAATATAATAAATAAAGAAACAAAAATAAGCTATAATAAAGTATTAGTAAAAGCAGATGCAAATGTAAGAATATTATATAGAACAGAAGACAATAGAATATGCTCAAGCAGCAATTTAATACCAATAATGGGATTTATAGACATGCCAGACATTACAGACGAAAATCTATGTGAAGTAAAATATGAAATAAAGAATTTAATAATAAAGCCAAACAATATAGAAGAACATTCAATTTATGTAGAAGCAGAATTAGAAATTAACTGCAATGTATATCAAACAAAAGATGTAAGCATAATAGAAGATTTATACAGTCCAAGCGTAGACTTAGTATATAAGCAAAAACAAATAAGAGCAATAGCCCAAAAAGAAATAGTAAAAGATATGTGCAATATAAGAGAAAAACAATATATATCAGAACTAGAAAATAAAAAAATATATGATGTAACAGTAAAACCAACAATTACAAATCAAACAGTCTTAAAAAATAGAGTAATGTTTGAAGGAGAGGTAGAGCTAAGCTTTTTATTTGACTTAGAAACTGGAAATTCTAGACTATCCACAAAAAGTGTAACAATACCCTTCAATTTTAGCATGGACTGTAATGGAATAACGCAAACCTCAGAAATAGAAACAAATGTAGAAGTAGCACTTCAAGACTTTATTATAATGCCAGACGAAAATATAGATATAAAAATAGACTTAGAATTTATGGTAAATTTATCAAACAACAGAAATATAAATGTAATACAAGAAATAGAGCAAGAAGAGGGAAGAATAGAGGCAAGATATAGCTTAATAATATATTTTGTAAAAGCAGGAGATACTTTATGGAATATAGCAAAAAAATTCCATAGCACAGTTTCAAACATAGCTGCAATAAATAAAATTGAGGACGAAAATAAAATAAATGTTGGGGAACAACTATTTATTCCAATAGCAACAAAATAAAAGGAAAACAAATGGATAAAATTTATTCAAGGAAAAGAATTAACTTTCCAAAACCTTTAAAAAACAATATGGACAATGAAAAAATATTAAAAATAGTAAAAATATTTTTAATTATAAGTATTGCAATGGTCACAGCCAATGTAATAATACGTGCAATAACACCAATAATAGATAAACAATGTGTAAATAAAGCTAAAAGCATAGCAACAAAAATTTCAAATGAACAAGCAACAATTGTAATGAGTAAATACAAATATGAAGATTTGTGCACAATGGAGAAAGATAACAATGGAAATGTAACTATGATAAAAGCAAACATAATACCAATAAATGAAATAATATCAGATGTAGCAATATACATACAAGAAGAGTTAAACAAAACAGAGAATAGTGAGTTTTCAATAAAATTAGGAAGTTTTACAGGAAGCAAAATACTTTCAGGAAGAGGACCAAATGTAAATATAAAAATCTCAACAATAGGAAACTTAGATACATCTTTAGAATCTGAATTTATATCAGCAGGAGTAAACCAAACCTTGCATAGGCTGTATTTGCAAGTAGAATGCAATGTAATAATATTAACGCCATTTAACACTATGGAAGAAAAAATAACAAATCAAGTATTATTAGCAGAAGCGGTAATAGTAGGAACACCACCAAGCACATATATCAAATCTGACTAATACCCTTTGGGGACGTTTCCTTTTGGTTAAACTGTCCCTTTTGGGTATCTTTTATATTCTAATAAAGCTCTATAAAATTTTACTTTTTTTGTTCTATATTCAAAAAAAACTACTCTAATTAAATAGGGTAGCTTTTTATAAAAACATTGGATTTTGTGAAATCCGTGTGTATTGATTTTATCTCTTACTAAATTGTGGAGCTTTTCTAGCTTTTTTAAGACCGTATTTTTTTCTTTCCTTCATACGTGGATCTCTTGTTAAGTATCCATTAGATTTTAATGTTGGTCTAAATTCGCTATTTGCTTCATTTAATGCTCTTGCAATACCGTGACGGATAGCTCCAGCTTGACCTGTAAATCCTCCACCTTGAACTTTAGCAATAACATCATATTTAGCTGTAGTTTCTGTTGCAGATAATGGTTGTCTTACTATAGTTTTTAAAACTTCTGTTCCAAAGTATTCATCTATACTTTTTCCGTTTATTGTAATAACTCCAGTTCCTTCTACAAGTCTTACTCTAGCAATAGATTTTTTTCTTCTACCAGTACCATAGAAAACTGATTTAACTGATTTTGCTTTAGCCATATTATTTTACCTCCCAAACTTCTGGTTTTTGAGCGATGTTTTCATGTTCGCTACCAGCATATACTCTTAATTTTTTTACCATTTGTCTTCCTAGGCTATTGTGTGGAAGCATACCTTTTACAGCAAGCATCATAGCTTGTTCTGGTTTGTTCTCCATCATAACTCTTGCAGATGTTTCTTTCATTCCACCAATATATCCTGAATGATGTCTGTAAACTTTTTGGTCTAATTTTCTTCCTGTTAAAACAGCATCTTTACAATTAATAATAATTACGTGATCTCCAACATCCATATTTGGAGTATAAGTTGGTTTGTGTTTTCCTCTTAATAATTTAGCAGCTTCAGTAGCAACTCTACCTAAAGGTTTGTTAGCGGCATCTAAAACATACCATTTTCTTTCAATTTCATTCTTTTTTACACTATGTGTTGTATTGTTCATGGTAATAAATACCCTCCATTCATTATATAATATTTATATGAAACTACTTTATACTTAAACTACCGGGGAGAAGTTTGAATATAAAATAAGTAACATTTCTTAATTACGCTATATTATTCTAATACAAATACACGAAAAAGTCAAGAAAAATATGGCAATTGCAAAAAATATTTTTTAGAGAAAAGAGATTTTAATTTTAAAATTAAAAAAATATATCATTGGAGTAAATAGCTTGCAAAAGCAGAAGAAGTATAGCCCACTTACAAATATAAAAAAATGAATCCCCATATAAACGTAAAAAAAGCCCATTTTTAGGCTTTTTCTTTTTGGTGCTTCGAAGTGGAATCGAACCACTGACACAGGGATTTTCAGTCCCTTGCTCTACCAACTGAGCTATCGAAGCAAAAAAAATGGCGACCTGGAACGGGCTCGAACCGTCGACCTCTAGCGTGACAGGCTAGCGTTCTAACCAACTGAACTACCAGGCCGTAAAAGAATGGTGGTCGTTATAGGGCTCGAACCTATGACCCCCTGCTTGTAAGGCAGATGCTCTCCCAGCTGAGCTAAGCGACCTTGTTCTTTCGACGAGTTTAAGTATACAAGATTTTAAAATAATTGTCAACACTTTTTTGAAAAAAAATTATATTTTTTGTTGCAAGATTTAAAAAACACTGAAATATAGAGGATTTTAAGAAATTAAATTTTTTTTAATTTTTTAAAATCCTTCAAAAATTGGATATAGTGAGTATAAAAATAGTATAAGTTTGAAATATATAAAAAAATAACAGACACAATATAAGCCAAAAGAGTGTAGTAATAAAAAATATCACTACACTCTTTTGGGGTACGAAGTAATTAACAGTTAAACTTCTTTTTCAGAGCTGCAAATTCCTGGCTCTGCAATAAAAGTGTCATATCAGGAACTTTTAATAAAGCCTCCAGCTCTAGAAGAGCAGGGTTGTTTTTCCGGTATCCATCGGCAACTTTGTAGAGTTCAACCTTTTTACTGTAGAATTCTGCATTTTGTTCTTTAAGAACAGGTGCAAGCTCTTCATAAGGAATATGTAACTCCTTAGCAATACGTCTAAACGTATTTTCTACTAGCCGGTCAACATCTGCACTACCTACATATGCAATGCAGGTTCCTCTGAGCTTTGACCAATCAGCATTAATCCAATTTGTTTTCTTTACTTCGCTAATAATTGTTTTCATATGTGTTTTTCCTCCTATTATAATTTTTTATTTTCAAAATTGGAGGGAAACACATAGCCCTCCAATTCTGGAAGGCTTTATGTATTTAAGTAAGTCTTCGAACTTTAGTATAACACACATTTTACATAAAGTCAAACAAATGCAATAATTTTTACTAAAATTTTCCAATTTTTATATTAATTTTGCTTGATTTCTCAATATAAAGTGCAAAATTCTTTGTAAAAATAAGAAAATTAGAAAAATAATTTATTTACTTGTTTTTTATAAAAAGATGTAGTATTATACTTGATATGAGAATAAGAAGGGAAAATAAAAGATGGAAAAAAGAGTTGTAAAACAAATTGAAAAAAGGGACGAAAATGGAAATTTAGAATATACAATAATACCTAATTATAAAACACATGTTGATTTTATGACAAAGGCAGAATTAAAATTTTATAGATTTTTAATCAATATAATAATCGAATTAAAGAAAACGTATGATTTAAATTTAAGTATATTTGCACAAGTGGCAGTAAATAGAATTATAGATGTAAATAATGATAGAGTAAAAAATGAATTATTTGATAAAATATCTCGTAAAAGTATAGATTTTGTCTTATTTGATGAAAAGAACTCTCAAATATACTGTTGCATTGAACTAGATGATAAAACACATGAAAATCCAGATAGACATGAAAGAGATATTTTATTAGATAATGTATTTAAAAATAATGTAAAATTGATACATATAACACAACAAGAATATTATTCGAAAGAAGAAATAATTAAAAAGATAATTAATGATTAAAATTTCTTCTTCTACTTATTGCAAAATTTATAAAAAAATGATAACATAGTTATGTTAATTCTGTTTTGACCTGTTTTACAGAAAGAACATAGGCAGCAAAAGTAAAATAATTATTTTAAGGAGGAAAAATATGAAGAAAGAAAACATTATTTTAATTTGGAAAGAGAAGGGTCGGAAATATCAAAAAGAGATAGAAAGGCAAAAATTCTACAATCTTATGAGTAGCATAAAAGATGCATTTGCAGAAAATGATATTTCAGCGCAGCTTACAGAACTTGCACCAAATCTTGTTTCAATTACAATAGACAAAGACAGAAATGCAGAAAAAGATGTTCCTGCAATTTATTGTCAATACGAGGACAAGGAAGGGGAGAATGATGTAAGGAAGGAAGACACAAGATATATAGCTATTAAAAGGTATCATAAAATAATGTGGGGAATACTTGACAAACTATGTGAAGAAGAGAGAAAGTAAAATAAAATAAAAAAGCTTAGTGAAAATTTTCAAATAGCATTCCAGAAAAGAGGTAGAAAATTTAAATTTCTGCCTTTTTTCTATTGCAAATGCAATAAAAATATGGTATTATATTTAAGTCAAAGACAAATACCTTATACTTAGTTTTAGGAAAAAACCTGCTTAAACTCAGTTTAAGGCAAATAATAAAAAACAGGAGGTGCAATCTGAAATGACAAAAGAAAGAAAACAAGAAATTATTAATACTTATAAAAGAGATGAAAAAGATACTGGTTCTCCAGAAGTTCAAATAGCTCTTTTAACAGAAAGAATTAATGAATTAACAGAACACTTAAAAGTACACAAAAAAGACAATCACTCAAGAAGAGGTCTTTTAAAAATGGTAGGTGCAAGACGTAGCTTACTTAAATATTTAAGTGATAAAGATGTTCAAAGATATAGAGATATCGTTGAAAAATTAGGATTAAGAAAATAATTAATCAAAATGGACGTTTTGCTAAATAAAAGTAAAACGTCTATTTTAAAATTATTTTTACCCCAAAATGGCCAGGTACTTTTTGGGTAAAAGATTATAATAAATATTTTTATCTTGTAACAATACTTGAAATTAGAATGTAGCTTGTACAATATACTATTAAAAATAGTACATTGTAGAGGTTACAACTAAGAAAAGTATTGTTAGAAAAATATATAGATATAAAAATAAAAGAAATAGAGATTTATCTCAAAAGTACCTGGAACTTTTGAGGAAGAAAAGGAGAAATATATATGTTTAAAACTTATTCAACAGAACTTGCAGGAAGAAAGCTAACAATAGAAACAGGTAAAATAGCAGAACTTGCAAATGGTAGCGTTATGGTTCGCTACGGAGAAACAGTTGTAATGGTAAATGTTACAGCTGCAAAAGAACCAAAAGATGGAATTGACTTTTTTCCATTATCAGTAGATTATGAAGAAAAATTATATGCAGTAGGGAAAATTCCAGGAAGCTTTACAAAAAGAGAAGGAAAACCAACAGACAAAGCAATACTAACATCAAGAGCAATAGATAGACCACTTCGTCCATTATTCCCAAAAGATTTCAGAAATGATGTATGTGTTGTTGCAACAGTTCTTTCAGTAGAACAAGATAATAGCCCAGAAGTATGTGCTATGATAGGTTCTGCAGCAGCTTTAGCAATTTCAGATATTCCATTTGGTGGGCCAACAGCAGCAGTAAATGTAGGTTATGTAGATGGACAAATTGTTATAAACCCAACAGTAGCTCAAAGAGAAAAATCAAGATTAACATTAACAGTAGCTGCAACACAAGAAAAAATAACAATGATTGAAGCAGGAGCAGACGAAATACCAAACGATACAATGTTAGAGGCTATAAAAGCAGCTCATGTAGAAATTAAAAAAATCTGTGAATTTATTTCTGAAATTCAAAAAGATTGTGGAAAAGAAAAATTTGAATACAAACACTTTGGAGTAGAAGAAAGTTTCTATGAGGAATTAAGAGGAGCTTTCAAAGACAGAATGTATCAAGATGTACAAGCTCCAGACAAAGAAACTAGAGATGCTAACATAGATAAAATAACTCAAGATATTACAAGCTATGTAGTAGAAAAATATGGGGAAGAAGCAGGAGAAGAAAGAAAGCAAGACATTGCAGATACAGTTCATGACCTAGAAAAAGAATGTGTTAGAGAAATGATTTTCAATGAACACAAACGTCCAGATGGAAGAAAAATAGATGAATTAAGACCACTTTCATGTGAAGTAGGTTTACTTCCAAGAGTACATGGTAGTGCAATATTTACTAGAGGACAAACACAAGCTATGACTATTGTAACTCTAGGAATGAAGAGTGAAGAACAAATGCTAGATGGTGTAGATGAAGAAACAGGAAAAAGATATATGCACCAATATAATTTCCCATCTTATTCAGTAGGAGAAGCAAGACCTTCTCGTGGACCTGGAAGAAGAGAAATAGGACATGGAGCTTTAGCAGAAAAAGCACTAGTTCCAGTAATTCCATCAGAAGAAGAATTCCCATATGCAATTCGTGTTGTATCTGAAATTTTATCTTCAAATGGATCAACATCACAAGCAAGTATTTGTGGAAGTACTTTAGCATTAATGGATGCTGGCGTTCCAATTAAAAGACCAGTTGCAGGTATTTCAACAGGTTTAGTTACAAGCAAGGAAAATCCAAATGAATATGTAATGCTTACAGATATTCAAGGAATTGAAGATTTCTTTGGGGATATGGACTTTAAAGTTGGTGGAACAAAAGAAGGTATTACAGCAATTCAAGTAGATATTAAATGTGATGGTTTAACATATGATATAATTGCAGAAGCTTTTGCAAGAACAAAAGTAGCAAGAGATTATATTTTAGACAATATCATGTTACCAGTAATATCAGAACCTAGAAAAGAATTATCAAAATATGCACCTAAAATTATTACAATGACAATACCAGTGGATAAAATTAAAGATGTTATTGGGCCTGGTGGAAAGATGATAAACAAAATAATAGAAGAAGCAAATGGAGTTAAAATTGACATAGAAGAAGACGGAACAGTTTGTATTTATTCTATAGAAGGACAAGATGGACCAAAAGCTAAGAAAATGATAGAAGAAATAACAAGAGAAATAGAAGTTGGAAAAATATACGACGGAAAAGTAACAAGAATAGCTACATTTGGAGCATTCGTAGATTTAGGCGGAGGAAAAGAAGGATTACTTCATATCTCTAAAATCTCAAATAAAAGAGTAGAAAAAGTAGCAGATGTTCTTTCAGTTGGAGATGAAATTACAGTAAAAGTTTCAGATATAGATAACCAAGGAAGAATAAATTTAAGCATGAAAGACTTAGAAGTAACAAATGCAGAAGAAGATAATGTAGAAGAATAGCGACAAAACAAATAGTTTACTTACAAAAAATAAATATTTTACAAATAAAAAATATAGGGCACAGTATAAAAACTGTGTCCTATATTTAAAACGTTACTTTTCGTCATTTTCGTCATATCCGCAAGCCACGTTCAGTGTCAAGGCAACAGAAACCACTATAGATACTAATGTAAAGAATAGACTAGCTCTTTCCATAGCCAAGGTTATTGAACAACCTAGTGCCATGCCGAAAGCACAGTTGATAAAAAGTTGAATTCCATAAGACCGTTTCATATTAAGTCCTCCTTTTAATTGTTCGGAGGTTTGCACCTCCGAAAGTTAACCTTTTGAGGTGCAACAAATAACGTTACTGAATTTATTATACAACATTTTACATAAAAATGCAAATTTGCACGGCTATATGTTTTTCAAAGATTCTTTTATGTATTCAAAAAAACTATCTGGTATACCATATCTAGCAAGATGTCCGTTTTTATAATTTAAATCGCTTGTAACATCTTTAATTACCCAATTAGGTGTTTGAAAATTATCTGCTTCTTCTTGATTTTCAAATTCTATTTCTAAATAGGCTAAACCTTTTAATTCTCCTGAAAATATATCAACTGCTAATAGATAATCTCCATCTAAAAACTGATATCTAGTTTTATAAATAGTATTTCCTTCTTGCTTTTTCATTAAGTTATTATATTCTTCTTGTGTAATAAAATCTTCAATTTCATCTCGTATCATTCCGTCTGATGTTATATTAGTTTTTACGGCAAAGGTGTATTCTTTTCCGTTGTTTATTTTCCTAACTCTTATTTCAGGCGAAAAACATATATAGGTCTGTTCTATTTCTATAATTTCTGAATTAGATAAATCGTACGGTATTTTGTCTTTATCTATTAACCACTTTTTTTCTATTTCAACTGTATCTGCCATTATAGAATTAATTTTATTAACATAGTTTATATCATATATAATATTTTTCAAGGCAATAATTATTGTTACTATTATAATTAATATTAAAACTATAACAAGAAAATTTATACAAATATTTTTTTTCATGTTTACTCCTCATAAAATATTTTTAATAATATTTAATAGTAATACCTATTTTCTTTACTGTTTCTGAACCAAACCATAAAATTAGAATAATAATTACTGCTATTATCAACCATTTTATTAGTTTTTTAATTTTCTCATTTTTATCCTTTTTAGATTTAATCATAGAAATTATAAAAAAGGCAACATATGAAATAAATATTATAAATATAATTAATTTCATAATAATAGATATAATTAAACTTGTACGGTTATAAACTTCAGTTGCAATAGGTGCTCTAATAGCTAATACATTTGTTGAATTTAAAACTAATAGAACAGTTACAAATACTATAAATAATATCACTCTTTTAGCTTTCATTTAATATTCCTCCTTGAATTCAATATACCATATATTTTTTCTTTTGAAAAGAAATATGTATATAAATTCTTATAGATTTATAAATTTTTCTATAATGTCTAAATCTTCAATTTTGTTAATACCAAAACATTTTTTACCCAAATCTTTTATTGAAGCACCTAAATGGTACATTTCTTTATTATCTATTACTATAAATCTATCGTGGAATTTATTTGTTTTAGCGACTTTTAATGTTGGATATTCTTTATTAAATTTTTGAATATCAATTTTTTGTATATTACTTTTATCAGAAGTTAATATTACAACTTCTACATTCTTATTTTTTTTTTGTAAGCATTTTTAAAACACTATCATCTATATAGTTATCTATTATTAAAATCTTCTTATTTGCTTTTTTTATAATATCAATTATTAAACTGTATGCATCATATATTTGACCTTCAAAAAATATTCTTTGTTTAATATTTTCTTCTTGTTGTAGTTGATTAAAAACCACATCAAATTTTTTATCATATTCAATAAATTTTTTATCCATTTTACTTTCAATAGTTACTACTTTTTCAAATAAATGTTTATTTAAATTTATATATTTTCGCATTTCTACAAATGCATCCATTATTTTAATACTAACTTGTACAGCTATTTCATTTTTTAACAAACCAGATAGCATTGTTATTCCTTGTTCAGTAAAAACATATGGTAAATATTTTTTACTTCTATATTTATTATCTTCTAATTTTGATGTGGTCACAATTTGTGACCACATAGTTTCTAATTCTTCTTCAGTTAATTTGAAACAAAATCTTTCTGGAAATCTATCAATATTTCTTTTTACAGCTTGATTTATTTTCTTAGTTTCATAGTGGTATAACATTGCAACATCACTATCTAACATTACTTGCTTTCCTCTTATAGTATATATTAAATTCTTTATTTCTTCATTTGATATGTTGTCTTGAACAACCAAATCTAAAAACTCTAAAATTAATGCCTTGCTATGTATTCTTGTAGTTTAGATATAGGATATTTAGTCCTTAAATCTCCAACATAAAAGTAATGAATGTTCACCATCCCTTCTTTTTCAATAAAAGGTAAACAAAAAAATCAACCTTTTACAGTTGATTTCTTGCTTTTCGTCTGGTGCGACGATTTAATCTTCTGGTGCTGATGGTGGGACCGCTCGCACTCGCGTCACAAAAATAGTCCACAGGACTATTTTTACCTGCGTTCAGTCTGGTCTTGAACCAGCCTGAACTTGGCACGTTCCTTTTCGAGTCCCACCGTTTAATGTACATAAAAAAAATAGCTTTCGCTATTTTTTCTTCTGGTGCTGATGGTGGGACTCGAACCCACATGGTTTCCCGCTGGATTTTGAGTCCAGTGCGTCTGCCAGTTCCGCCACATCAGCGTTAGTACTTTTATATCATAACAGAAAAAAAATAATTTATCAAGGGAAAATTTAGAAAAAATATAAAAAATAATGACATAATTTAAAAATATGATATAATGAATAAAAATAAAAAATATGTCGAAAGATAATAGGGAAAAGAAATGTTATATGACTATGAAACTGTAAACGTAAAACCAAATAAAACAAAAATAATTTTTAGTATATTGTTAATAGTAATTATGGTTGTAGTAGCAATTTATTGGATAATGCATTTTGCAAAAGGAAAAGATAAAAGTGAAAATGAAACAGCTGAGCCAACAGTAAATGAGCAAGAGGAACAAAACATAAATGACAAAAAACAAGAAAATCTTTTAAAAAATTCTAAACCATTTACAGAAGAACAACTTGAAAGAATAGAAAATATATATAACTTAGAAGACGGAAAAAATGTGTTTTTAACCTTTGATGATGGTCCAACACAAAGTGTAACTCCATTCATTTTAGATTTATTAAAGCAAGAAAATATAAAAGCAACATTTTTTGTGTTAGGAAATAGAGCAAAGGCAAATCCAGAACTAATAAAAAGAGAATTTGAAGAAGGGCATTATATAGCAAACCATGGTTATACTCATAAATATAGTACAATATACCAGAATGTGCAAACGGTAGTAGATGAATATAATTATACAGAGCAGTGTATTCAAGAAGCACTTGAAAATCCTAACTATTACTCAAAACTGTTTAGATTTCCGGGAGGTTCTGTTGGAGGCTACTATAATAGCATAAAAAAGGAAGCAAAACGATATTTAAGACAAGGAGGAATAGCTTCTTTAGATTGGAATAGCTTATCAAAAGATTCTGAAGGAGCTAAAACAAAGGAAGAATTGTACCAAAATGTTGTAAATACAATAGGACAAAAGCAAAATGTAGTTATACTAATGCATGATGCAGCAGATAAAATATTAACGTATGAAACGCTGCCAGATGTCATACAATATTTACGAGATAATGGATATCAATTTAAAACAATCTATGATATAATATAGGAGGAAAAAATGTTGTACGATGTAATTATTATAGGAAGCGGACCTGCAGGAATTTCAGCAGGGTTATATACTAAAAGAGCAGGACTAAAAACTCTTATAATTTCAAAGGGAGTAGGAACTTTAGAAAAAGCTGAAAAAATAGAAAATTATTATGGCTTTTTAAGCCAAGGAGGAATAGAGCTTCAAAAAGTAGGGGAAAATCAAGCTGAAAATTTAGGAATAGAAATAAAAAGAGAAGAAGTAATGAACATAAGCTATAATGAAAATTTTATAGTAGAAACGTTAAATTTTGAATATGAGGCAAAAATAGTTGTAATTGCAACAGGAAATAGCAGGAAAAAATCAAATATAAAAGGGCTAAAAGAATTTGAAGGAAGAGGAGTAAGCTATTGCGCAACATGTGATGGATTTTTCTATCAAGGGAAAAATGTTGCAGTATTAGGTAATAGAGAATATGCAATTCATGAAGCACAAAATTTACTTCCAATTGCCAAAAAAGTTATATTGCTAACAAATGGTGAACAATTTGTGGAAAAAAGACACGAAGGAATAGAAGTAGATGAAAATAAAATACGAGAATTTAGAGGAACAAATAGTATAGAACAAGTGGAATTTGAAGATAATACTATAAAGAAAATAGATGGAGTATTTATTGCACTTGGAACGGCATCTAGTAGTGATTTAGCCAAAAAAATAGGAATTATGTTAGATGAAAAAGAAAATATAAAAGTGAACAATAAAATGGAAACGAATGTAAAAGGAATTTATGCTTGTGGAGATTGCACAGGAGGAATTTTTCAAGTGGCAAAAGCTGTGTATGAAGGAATGGTTGCAGGAATGTCTATAATACAATATTTGAAAAATTAAATATGGAAAGGAAGGAATTTATATGGAAATAACAAGTGAAAATTTTAGAAAAGAGGTACTAAATTCAGAAGTGCCAGTATTGGTAGATTTTTGGGCAAGTTGGTGTAACCCTTGTAAAATGATGAGCCCAATAGTAGAAGAAATAGCTGGTGAAATGGAAGGAAAAATAAAAGTATTTAAGTTAAATGTAGATGAAGAAAGAAACTTGGCAATAAAATATAATATTATGAGCATCCCAGCTTTTTTACTATTTAAAGATGGAAAAGTAGAAAAACAAACAATAGGAATGCAAAGCAAAGAAGATTTAATAAATTTTTTAAATAGCTAAATTAGTTGAAATATCAAGAAAAAAATGAAACTAAAATAAAAAAATGAAAAAAGTTTAAAAAAAGTGTTGACAAAAAATAAAAAAATATGTATAATAAAAATCGTTCTAGAGAGAACAAAAATTATTATACATATGCAGGTGTAGTTCAATGGTAGAATTCCAGCCTTCCAAGCTGGCTATGCGGGTTCGATTCCCGCTACCTGCTCCATAGTTGGGCACCCACGTTGAAATAAGTTAATTTCGATATGGTGTTCTTTTTTTGTTTTTCTATTGCATTATGGGAAAAGGAGAAAAAGAAATAACATATTTAAAACTTACAAGCAGCATAATAAACTATGTTATTATAGTGTTTTTAATATTTTTAAGTTCCTTTACAAGGAATTTATTTGTTTCTATTATTGCTAAAATAAAATTGCAGCTATTAACTACCTTTTCTTCATCTTCTTCATCGAGTTTGCTTTCTATATAAAAAGATAAAAAATCTTTATAATATAACCTAGTACAAATTCTATCTTGAAAAATATTTACCTCTAAATTTATATTCTTTTCAGCCAATTCAATAAAATATTCCATCATTCTATTAGTAAAATATTTGCCTAATAAATCGATGTTATTGGTGTGTATTTCATAATATTGGTTAAATTCTTCATTGGATAATTGAACTGTATTTTTTAGTTTTAAACTGCCTAATTTTTTATTACGAATCCTTATAGATAGAGGAAGGTCAAAATCAAGTTTATAATTGCTGGCTATACCATAAAATAATGTAGAATACAAAAAACCATAAAGATTACGCTCTTTAAATTTAGAATGGACTTTTGAAATAGTTAAGTTTGGTTCATCGCTTAAACTAATGTTATCTGTTGAAAAATATAATTCATGATTAGCAGAAAATCCCATATTGTCATAAATTTCTTGAGGCATACCAAAATTATGGTCATATTTACTATTAGGAACTATGTGCTCGATTATAGGTTTGCAAATTAATTCACAAAATACATAATTATATTCGTTTTTATATTTAGTAGAAATGGTTAAATTAAAGTTTTTTTGTATTGATTTTCTAGGAAATACTACAATTTGGTATATTAATGCTATAAAAGCTATTAGCAGACCAATTGGTAATATAATATAAACAACGATTTTAGGATTAGTAAGCATAACTGGTAGTAGTAAAGTAACCGACAAAATAGAAATTATGTTACGAATAATATCATACAAACGATAAGAAACTATAGACTTTGCAAAAGAAAAATCAGTAGCAGCATTTTCTCTATTTACTTCTTTTTTCTTTACTTCTAATAAGGTATAATTTTCATTATATAGTTTTTGGTATAATTCTCTTATCTCTTTTGACATTTGTTTACCTCCAAAGTTTATACTGTTTTACTTAGTCTATCATAAAAACTTTTTTTGTCAATAGTCAGCCATTTTAGCTGCTATGAGTACGAAGCTTTGGATACATTTTGATAAAAGGTATTGTGAAAATAAAACAATAATGATAAAATATATTAAAAATATTGTAAGAGGATAGAAAAAATGGATTATATTGAAAACAACGATACAGGAAAATTTACTAAGAAATTTATAGGAAACTATATTATTGGGGCAATTTTAATTGGGATAGTTATTAGCATTATCAGTGAAGTATTATCGAAAATTTTACCTACACAACTTCAATTAATTGCTAATTTTTTACTAACTATTTTTGGACTTTGGAAGATAAGCTCATCAGCAATAGAAACGAGCTTAAAGGAAGTAAATATAACTTCGTATAATCTTGATAAAGTTTTAAAAAATATTTTTATTTTTTTAATCATTTTACTAGTAATAAATATTTTATTTACATATATGTCATTTAAGTTTTCAACTCGTATTTTATCAGGATTAACAAATGATTTAACAAGAAACTTGATAATAAATATAGTTGCAACAATAATACAATATGCAATGATAATGTTATTTTGCAAGAACAAGTTAGAAGAATTAGTAGTAGGAAAAGAAATAAATAAAACTTTATATATAGTTATTTTAATAATTGCTGTTATAATTTTATGTTTAAGTATGATTTCAAACAATAATAGTAATATTAGTGAATCAACTAATACTGCTAATAATACAAATTCGAAAATAGAAAATAAATATTCTAATGCTAAATGGGTAGAAGTTAGTTGCTCAAACAGTACAAATGTGGATTCCAATATTGCAAAAGTACATGTAAGTCTAGGACATTATAAAGAAAACACTGTTGAAAAATATAAAGTAGTAAAAATTGTTTGTACAATTTATAAAAAAAGCACTAATGAAATTATAGGGAAAAGTGAAAATTATTATGAAGATGTGGAATTGAAATATGGTTATTTTAGTTTTAGCGAAAATATAAGTGTAAAACTTTCAAAATATGTAGAAAATGACTTTTCTTCTAAAATTGAAGCATACGGGATACCTGAATAATACAATATAAACCACGATCGGATGCTTATATATTTTTTGTAAAGAGGTGTAAATATGAGTGATTCAAAAGAAAATGTTGATGTGTTAAAAATGTATGGAGAAGACAGTACTACACAAAAAGATGAATTTTTAAAGAAACATAACTTAAATGAAAAGGGGCTTACTAGTAAACAAGCTGAAATTAATATTAAGGAATTTGGTCTTAACGAAACAAAAAAGGCTAAACCTAAGAAGTGGTATAATTATTTATTACAAAGTTTACTAACACCTTTTAACTGTATTTTAATTGGTATTTCAATTATCTTAATATATACAGATATATATTTAGCAATAGAACCAAGCTATGCAAATATAATAGTCATAGCAATTTTAGTTACTGCAAGTACTTTATTAGATTTTTTTGAATCATATAGATCTAATAAGGCAGCAGAAAAATTAAGGGAAATAGTTGAAACAACTACTACAGTTATTAGAGATAACAAAGAAATAAATATACCAGTTAAAAATGTAACCTTAGGAGACATTGTTTTATTGTCTGCTGGAAGTATTATACCGGCTGATTTAAGAATAATCGAATCAAAAGACTTATATGTAGGACAGGCTTCATTAACGGGAGAATCAGATAATATAAAGAAAACCGTTGAATTAGAAAACAATCAAGAAGGATTAGACAGCATATCAGACTTTGATAATATTTGTTTTATGGGTACAAATGTTATATCTGGTTCGGCAAAAGGTGTTGTAATAAAAGTTGGAGATTCAACATATTTTGGAAAAATAGCAAATACCGTAACTTCTGGAAAAGAAAAAACAGCATTTCAAAAAGGAATTGAAAGTATAAGTAAATTATTAATTAGAATTATGATATTTATGATTCCAATAGTATTTTTAATAAATGTGGAAAAACATGATATTATTCTAGCATTTACTTTTGCTGTTGCAATAGCAATTTGCATAACACCACTATTGTTACCTGTTATTCTGTCTTCAAGTTTATCTAAAGGTGCTGTGAGAATGTCAAAAAAGAAGACTATTGTTAAGAAGTTAGATTCAATTCAAAACTTTGGAGCAATGAACATATTCTGTACAGACAAGACAGGAACATTGACAGAAGATAAGATTGTTCTGGAAAGATACTTGAATGTAAATGGAGAAGAAGATTTTGATATTTTAAAATATGCTTTTTTAAATGCTTATTTGCAAACAGGGCTAAAGAGTAATATAGATGAGGCAGTGGTTGCTAAAGCTAAAACTCTTGGAATTGAGAATAGTGTAGAAAAATATAAAAAAATAGATGAAATTCCTTTTGACTTTTCTCGTAGGTGTTTATCTGTAGCTGTAGAAATTGATAATAAAGATGAATTAATAACAAAAGGTGCTGTTGAAGAAATTCTAAATATTTGTACAACATTTGAATATAAGGGACAAACGGAAAAACTTACAAATGAAAAAACAGAAAATATGAAAAAAATTTGCAAAGACTTAAATGAGGAAGGCTTTAGAGTTGTTGCTATCAGTAAAAAAAATACAACTAATAAAAAAGATTTTAATAGCACTGATGAAAAAGACATGACTTTATTAGGTTTTATTGGTTTTCTTGATCCACCAAAGGAAAGTGCAAAAGAAGCAATAGAAGGTTTAAACAATGCAGGAATAAGAGTTATGGTTCTTACAGGTGATAATGTTGAAGTTACAAGATGTGTTTGTAATAAAGCTGGAATATATTCTAAAAAAATCATAACAGGAAATAAAATAGATACATTATCAGATGTGGCATTATCAAGATTATTAAAAAGAAATAATATATTTGCAAAACTTTCTCCAATACAAAAAGCAAGGATTGTTAGAGTTTTAAAACAAAACGGAAATGTTGTAGGATATATGGGAGATGGAATAAACGATAGTCCAGCGTTAACAAACTCCGATGTTGGAATTTCTGTTGATACTGCAGTTGATATAGCAAAAGAAACTGCGGATATTATATTACTTGAAAAAGACCTTAATGTACTACTAGATGGTGTAATGGAGCGGAAGAAAAACATATGTAAATTTAATGAAATATATAAAAATGGCAACAAGTTTTAACTTTGGGGAAGTAGTTTCAGTAATTATTGCAAGCATTGTACTACCATTTTTACCTGAAACACCAATTCAATTATTAGTAGAGGGATTATTATATGATTTTGGACAAATGACAATTCCGTTTGACAATGTAGATAAAGAATTGATTAGAAAGCCAAAAAAATTAAATATAAAAAGCTTAAAAAGGTTTATGTTTTTTATGGGGCCTGTAAGCTCACTATTTGATATAGTTGTATTTTTACTATTATGGTTTGTTTTCACAGTTAGAGATGTTACACACTTTCAAACAATATGGTTCACTTACAGTATAGTATCAAATTTAATAGGAATGCACATTATAAGAACGGCAAAAACACCATTTATACAAAGTAATGCACATAAAGCTGTTTATATATCTTCAATTCTGTTAATTATAATAGGAATTTTAGTACCATTCACGCCTCTAGGAACTGCAATAGGCTTAGCACCAATTGCATTAAAATATATCTTCATGATATTTGGAGTCACATTCTTATATTGTATTGTAGCAAGTTATGCAAAGAAAATTTATATAAAGAAATATAAGGAATGGATATAGAAATAATTGAGGATAGAAAGGAAATTTAATTATCTAAAAAATAAAAAAAGAATAGTAAGTGTGCGCCCAGAAAAGGGTAAGTAATCTAGCAGGTGGAAATCCTGT
>OLNW01000711.1_pt1 | contig 37582 bp, 32 predicted proteins | sample 1672121 | NCBI WGS metagenome assembly OLNW01 (sample SAMEA3136648, study PRJEB25190) | human gut metagenome
TAGCAAATCATTTTGGTAATGAATTTGCTTTAGAAAAGTTAGATTATATTGAAAACACTATCTTACTTTTAGAAGATAATCCATATATTGGAACGTTGCCTAGATATGCAGTGTTAAAAAGACAAGGTTACAGGGTTCTGATATTAGAAAAGAATTTAGCTTTCTATAAAGTTAATGAAGAAAAAAAAGAAGTTGTTATTTATGCGTTTGTTGATCAAAGACAAGATTATTTGAATATTATTAGAGGACTATAAAGCTTAAAGAAATTAAAAAAAGAAGCTTATTTGTCATCTACTTTCTATTAGATAGTGGGTGACATATAAATAGCTTCTTTTTAATTGATAGCTCCATAACCATAAATTGACTTATTCGTCAAAGAATAATTTTTATTTCTTACCTCGTCTTTGCTGTTTCCTTCAATAGTATATACCTTGTCGTTTTCTACTTTTTCAACGATTCCGACATGTTGAACATGGCCATCACCGTTCCAATCAAAAAAGATAATATCACCTGTTTGAGGAATGTATGATTTATTTTTCCATTTGTTATGGTCTTTATACCATTTTTCTCCATCTGTACATAAAGAAAATCTTGGAATTGAATTATTAATGATGCCACTTCCATTAGCACACCATGACACAAATATCGCACACCAATTTACTCGTTGATTAAAACCGTACCATCTCCAGTATTTTTCTCCACCTTTATTTCCAATTTCATTTCTAGCAATATCAACAATATTACTGCTTCCAAAATGATAATATCTTAAAACATGTTCAACGTATTCAGGATCACCAAATACTTTTATTTTTAATTCACTTTTCTTGTTGTCAGAATAAACTTTAGCATTTGCTTTAGAATAGCATCCAAATATTTCGGATGCCCAAGAGATATATGCTTTTCCATAATTGTAACCTTGTAGTGCCAAATAAAGATTGTTATTATCGTTGATGTTTAATACTTTAGCTGTAGTCAAACAATCAGCAAAGTTTTGAATACCTACTTCTATAGAATAAACAGGATCTTCAATTCCATTTGGCACGTGTGGATATTTTGTATTAAATCCACATTCAGCAGCTTGCATAGGATCATTTCCTTTACCACCAGATTCTTGCATCATAATAGCTTCTATGATTGGTACATATTCTTCTATGCTGTACTGGATAACATATTGGGTAATGATTCCTTCATATGCTAAAACTTCAGCACTTAAAGGAGAGTTTTCAGTGTTGATGTTATTGTTATTGCTAAGGCTTCCGAAAACACCAATAAAAAGACAAACAACTAAGATCAAAATCAATACTGTTCCATAACTCCATAGTTTTGATAATCCATTTAATGTTTTAGATAAAATCAGTAAAGGTTTTTTAATCATTTTTGATGCAGAAAAGATATTATGATTGATTTTTGGATCAATAGAACTATTTTTTAGTTTTAATCTATATTGTTTGAGCATATGGGATTTCATTCTATTTTTGTAATCATTATTACGAGTTTCATTTATTGAAGAAAATTTATTATCTTTATTTGATGGCAAAAATCTTTTTTTTGATTTATTGCTTCTTTTTAAATTAAACTCCGTCTTGCTATCTTTTTGTATGTTAGTTTGAGATTTTGTTTTTATGGTGTTTAATTTTTTATTTGCTTTTATTTTAGAAAACTTATCATTTACTGTTGATTGTTGTTCTTCCAATTTGGTTTGTTTTCTTTGTATGTTTTTCTCTTTAATTATTCTTTTTGTTCTTGAGTAACTTTCTATTGCAACAGTTCTTTGTGTTTCTTCTATTTTTTGAATAGGATAATTACGTTCATTTATCTCTTTTTTTTCAGATTCTTCTTTTTTTAATGTGTTAGTTTTATCATGTATTGTTGTATCTTTTATATAATACTTTATGTTATTTTGGTTATTCTTCTCTTTAATATCTTTAATTACTTTTTTTGTTTTAATATCTTGTTTATTCATAAAATAGAACCTTTAAAAAATACTTGATATATCATATTTTTCACAACCTTTCAAATGTATGATTTTTCATTTTGTACATTCGTATTTGATAAATAATATATTATAAAATAAAAGCTAGAAGAGGGAGGATATCATCATGGATAATAGAGAATTAAAGAAAATATTAGATAAGCTTTATAAAATGTACATATATGATGAAGAAGTCTGTACGATAAAAGACAATGAAACTGTTTCTAAAATTACTGATAAATTAATTGAACTAGATGAAAAGATTATTAAAGCATATAACGAGCATCTTTTGAAAGAAGATGATTTTAAAGATATTTTAGAAGAATATTTCTATACATATAATGAGATGACATGTGCTTATCGTAAAAATGATTTTCAACAAGGATTGATGATTGGATTAGCTTTAAATAAATTCAGCCAAGCATTTATTAATACTGATGTATTAAACAAATGGATGAAAAAAATATACTATAAAGAATATCACGGAGAAGGATAATTATTGTTCAATAACTATCCTTTTTTTTGTTTCTTGATAACATTTCTTTATAGTCAGATGGTTTTGTACTGTTTAATTTATACAAATACATATCTTTAGGCATTTTATTTATAAATGGAACGAGTGAAGCACCATATTTAATAAGTCCACAACCACTTTGAGCATTCGTTATATAACTCATTTGTTCTTCACTGATTTTTAAAAGTTCAGCAAGATCCTCTCTGTCGTTTGGTGACTGATTTAACATCACGATAAATTCACTGTTTGATAACATGGATGTACCTTGTTGACTTGATAAAAGATATTTAACATTTTGAGTGATACCAGTAGGGTAAGCATCACGTTTTCTGAATTGTCGCCATGCTGAAGCAAAGAAAGTAGCACTTTCTTCATTTTCAAAAATGACATGAATTTCATCAATAAAGACATGTGTTCTTTTTCCTTTTTTCCAGTTTGAATTGACGCGATTGATCATTGCATCGGTTATAACAAGAAGTCCCATCGTTTTTAATTGTTTCCCTAAATTAAAGATATTGTAAGATATAATTCTATTGGAAACATCTACGTTTGTTTCATGAGCAAAAGCATCCAAAGAACCATCAGTAAATAATTCTAATTTTAATGCGAGAGAACGTGCTTCCAGTTCAGGCTGTTCAAGAAGTTTTTCTCTTAATGTCTTCAAAGTAGGTGTTGTATGATTTTGAAAACTTTCAGCATATACTAAGGAAACACATCTGTCTATAATACTTCGATCAATTGGAGTTATGCCATTGTGATTCATGTCTAATTGTTCAAATAAAGACATAACGAACTGAGATTTGTCACCGATAGGATTTCCACTGTCTCCATAGCCATCCTCCATATCCATAGCATTGATGTGATCTTTACTGCCGGCAGCAATATTAATAATTTGACCTTTAAATTCTTTGATAATAGGGTCATATTCACCTTCAGGATCACAAATCAAGACATCATCTTGAGTTGACATAATAATGAATTCAATCTCTTCTTTTGTTATAAAAGATTTACCACTTCCAGGTACACCAAGGACAAAAGCATTAGGGTTTTGCAGCAGTTCTTTATTACATAAGATAGGATTGTTTGTTATAGCATTCTGTCCATACCAGATTCCACCTTTGTCCATGATTTCCTGCGCCCTGAAAGGAATGAAAACCGATGCACTTTCTGTTAATAATGTTCTTACGATATTTAGGCGATTGATTCCAATGGGCAATACAGTAACTACTCCGTCAAGCTGTCTTTTAGAAAAATAAAGAGTCGATAACTCACACATGTATTTACGAGCAATCGACTTCAAAATTTCAGTATCATTATCAAGTTCTGTTTTATCATTTGCTAAATGTGCAATCGTAATATTGCAAAGCATCATTCTTTGATCTCTTATTGTTAGATCATCTAGGAATTCTTTACATTCTTCTCTTTGCAACTCCAAATCATAGGGGATTACAGCTGAAAAGTTATTATTTGCATTTTGACGTCTTTGCCAGTTAGTAATATTTGTATTGACACCTAATAATTTATTTTCAATTTCTTTAACAGCTTCATCAGTAGGGATAGAGATAATATCCATGGAATACATTAAATTCTTATTTAAATCGCAAAGCTCAGAAATAAAACTGTCTTTAATGAAACGAGAATAGTTGCTTAAATAAAGGACTCGCCCATAGCGGTCATCAAATTTAAAATGCTTGTTTGAAAATTTAGGTTCAATAGGGCAAATGACATCTTTAAACGAATGACCTTTTTTTGCAAAGTCTTTAAGATCAAATAGCATATCATCTTTATCTCCACGATAGAAGTCATGAAGAATTTGAAGTCTGTCCATCATATCAAGTTCAATACATCCTGAACCTAATTTAGCAAAATGAGAATTGAGTTCGGCTGTCATTCTTGAAAAATATGAACGGGCTTCTTCTATGTTATTTTTAAAGATTGTAACAGTGATATATTTTTCTTGAACAATATCATCAGATTCAGCTAGTTTATCTAATAACATTGCGTTGTATTCTTTAATAAAAGGATCACAATGGTTATTTTGTAAAGGAATGAGTATATCATCTTTAAATTGTTTTAAATCAATTTTACGGTTATTGATTGTTATTTTTATCATTGTAGATGAATCAAAGCTATTGAGTAATTCACCATAATTAAGAAATAAATTCATTTTTTCTTCTTTAGATGCAATCGAATAATTAATATCTAAAAAACGATAGCTTTTGGAATATTTGTTTCCCATACGAAAAATACCATCCTTGTAGATGGTATCAATTGGAATAATATCTTGTGTTGATTTAGGAACCTTAAATTTTTCTTTGTTTAGTCTTTTTAATTTTGAATAGCTTTTTATCATTTTTTCCTAATGCCTCCTTTATTTGTTTATCAAAAATATCTTTGAACATTTCATAATATAGATTAAAAGGTTTATCTATCAAATTTTTATTGGATAATAAAAATGAATGCCAAGCAGTTATTAATATCTGTTCAGCATTCATTTTTTGAAAAGTGATAAAGCCTAGAGATGCAAAAGGTGCAGCTCCAAGCATACATAACCAGCTTGTCGTTTCCATTCCTAAAATATCTACACATGATAAATAGATAATAACAGCTACAACGCATGCAATTATTGAGAAAAGAAATTGTCTAAATGACAGACCTAAAAAAATACTTTCGGTATAATCACGAACTTCTTTGTTTACTTTTATTTCCATTATTTTAAACCTCCTTTTAATTGATAATAAAAAAGAATCCTTGAATTAGGATTCTTAAGAAATATAATTTTGAATTTTATAATAAACTTGCTTGTTCACTGAACTCATCATATGTTTTAACAAAATGATATGGTTCATATTCTCCGTATGCAGTTGGTCTGCTGATTGTAATAATTTCTATATCATATCCAAGTTTTTCTTGGAGAGTATCAGCAAATTTTGCCATTACTTCTCCTGGTTCTGTTTGTAATGCAATACATCCAACATTATTAATTCTTTTTGCAATTAAGTAGCACATTTACTAATCCTCCAATATTTTTCTATTTAGTTTATCTTATCATTTTTCTTTTAAAATAGATAGAAGATTAAAGTCCCATCATTTCTTTAACAATACGATCACTCATTTTAACTGTTCCAACAAGAACAAGCATGTTAAATATAAGTTCTCCTGTATAACTCCATAACATATTTATTGCACTTGCTGTTGGGTCAACTACAGGAGGAGAAGCTGCAAACGAGGAGAAGATGATACATGCTAAAACAATAATAGCTCCTTCTAAACATACTCCGGCATAGGATTTCATAAATGTGATAGAAATATTTTGAGTCGTTTCACCGGCTGCACAACTTAAAGGAATAGGTGATATGGCTGTATACATATATAATTTAAAAAATCTTCCATAGACAGTCAGAATCATAACGAATGATAAAATCGTAATAAAGATACCACCTAAAAGAGTAACTGCCCATAAAGGTATACTTTCAAAAAATCCACAATCTCCAACTGCGTTGATAATTTCTTGAGGAAGAACAGTTTGAGAAGCATTACCTATGCCAACAGTATCCATAATTGTTTCGGTAATGCCTTGTATGATTTCAAATACGGCAAGCATTAAATCCATTCCATACACTACTAAACCTCTTGCGATTGCAAATCGTATAAATAGTTTTAAAGCTGATTCGGGTCTTTTAATTTCTGTTAGATTTGCACAAGATTTTGCAACTCCATATACGAAAAAAAGAACTAAGAGTGCTAATCCAATTGCTAGAAGTGCATCATGGATTTTTACAATTATTTGCCAAATCCCACCGCCTTTGAAGTTTTGAGGAGATTGGGTGAGAAGCAGCCATATTTCAGCCAACTTCTCATTCCAAGTTTGTATTGCATTTTGTAAGTTATCTATGATTCCATCCATAGTAAATAACTCCTTTCATTTAACCAACGATAAGGTCGAGTATTTCTTTTGCAAATGTAATAATGATTCCTCCAGCAAGAGTTAAAAATCCATTGGCACGTTGAGATGGATCATGTGATTTTAGTGATAATCCAACTTGTACGATACCAAATCCCAAAAGAATCATTCCAATAGCTCGAATCAATCCAAAGATAAACGTACTTAAATTATTGACTACTGCAAGTGGATCACCTGCAGCACTACATGTATGCAATGAAAAATTCAATAAGAGTGTTAGAACGCTAAAGATTAAAAAGCGTCGTTTAGTTTTTTTATTCCATTTGTTAATTTGTTTCATATTGATTACCTTCTTTTTCTTTCTTTTCTTGTAAGGCAAAATACTCTTGTAAATCTTGTTCTGAATAGAGTTCATACTCATAATCAGTCAAGGTAATATCTTGCCAGTTTTCAATGTTGTGTCGAATAAGACCATGTTGATAAGCTTCTGCTGATCCATCTTTTGTATATTCGACATTAGGATGTTTTAAAATATCATATTTCTTATCGAAGATTGGACGTTCTCCTCGAATGAAAAGTAGGGCATAGTCGTTATCTAGAAGTCTTACTTCATCAGCCGTTAATAATTCACGTCCTACTTGCTGGTAATTGGTTGAATAACTACCGCTTTTACCGCTTGATTTTCCATAGGTGTTCGTATCAAGAGTTTCTTTACCTAAATATTCAGATATGAATTTGTGGGTGGATTGTTCATTACCACCAAGATAATAGAGTTCGTCACAGTTACCGACAATCGATTCCCAAGCATCCTTATAGAGTGCTTTGATTTGTGCTAGATTTTGAATAATGATGGATACGAAAATCTGTCTAGAACGCATTGTTGAAAGCAACTTGTCAAATTCATCAGGCAGGGCCACATTTGCGAATTCATCCATTAGAAAATGAACAGGTACAGGAAGTTCTCCACCGTGCACGATATCAGCTTGATAATAAAGAGTCTGAAACAATTGAGTGTAGAGCATACCAACTAAAAAATTAAAGGTTGAATCATTATCGGGGATTACGGCAAAAATTGCTGTTTTTCTTTCGCCAACTTTTTCAAGCTCTAATTCATCAGTAGATGTAATACTTGCAATACTTTCTAAATTAAAGGCAGCTAGACGTACACCGACCGAAATCAAAATTGATTTGGCAGTTTTTCCAGCTGCTTGCTTATAGATATTGTATTGTTTAACTGCTAAACTGTTAGGCTTTTCTCTTTGTAAATCATTGAATAATCTATCTAGTGGGCTGATATAATATTCATCGTCTTCACGAACATCAGCTGCTGCAATCATTTCCATCACCATTGTAAAATTTTGTTCCTCTTTAGGTGCTTCATGCAAAAGAAAAAGGCATAATCCTTCTAATAATGCCGTTTCAGATTTTTCCCAAAACGGATCGTTTGTTTGACTTCCTTTAGGTGTCGTATTTCTGATAAGGTTTGTTATAAGTTTTAAGACATCCTTATCGTCATGGATATATTCAAAAGGATTATAGCAATGTGATTTATTCATATTAATGAGATCCATCACTTTGATGACATAACCTTCTTTTTCTAGTAAATAACCTGTATCACGTAAGATTTCTCCCTTTGGATCTAAAGTTACAAAAGAGGTGTTACATTGCATGATATTTGGCTTACCGTAGAAACGTGTCTTACCAGCACCGCTTCCACCTATGATAATCGTATTTAAATTTCGTCGATGCTTCTTTCCATCAAGTCCTATACGAACGTTTTGGGATAATAATTTATTTTCAAAATATTTTGGATCAGCGTATTTTTTATTGACTTGTTTTGTGTTTCCCCATTTAGCAGATCCATATTCTTCTTTTTTTCGGTAATTCCTTAATGATGATAAGTAAATTCCTATACCTAAAAGGTAAATTAAAAGAAATATTGCTACAGTTCGTAAGGAATCACTACACCATGTAATAGAAAAAGGATTATCAAATGCATTAGAAATATCATCCATTGCATTAAATAATCCTTTATGAATAAATGGTGCGATTAGTAATGCTATCCATATAACAGGAATAATGAGTATTCCTAAAAAGATTATTTCTTCAGTATGATTATCTTTCTTCATAGAAATGTTTCTTTTTATTTTGGATAGCAGGGGCATCACAAGCCTTGATGATTAGATCATCAATAAAATCATATTTCTTATTTTCATTGATTTGTTTATTTTTTAAAAGTGTAAGTCCTTGTATCAGAATACGTTTTTCTAAATCAGTTATAATCAGAGAGTAGTTTGTTTCTTTCATTTATTAACTATCTTTCATAATTGGAACGTTCGGTTTGTTTAGTTTGTCTATTTTGTTGTAAAGCATATAGACCATGTTCCATTCTTTCACTTATTTGACTACTTACACTTTTAATTTTTTCTAATTCTTTTTTTGCACCAAATGGCTCAGAACCACTAAAATAACTTAGACATTCACTTGCAAAGGAAGTATCATAACCATCTATATGATATTTTTGTGATAGAAGATACCCAGCACTCTTTGCAATAAATGAAGCATCTTGTCTGGAAATTCCTTGTTCAAAGCATTCCACAAACGCATATTCTCGTAATAAACCGTTGATCATTTTATTTGGTTCTTGTCCATCTTTAACGTAGACTGTTTTACTTTTTTCGTCAAAGAAAACATCTTCGGGCAAAGTTGAATCATTAGAAACAACTTCTGGTTTTACCTCTGCTCTATAAATAATAGAGCTTACGATTTCATTAGGAGAATAGACCTTTGGTTTTTCAACAAAACGTTCATTTTTTGATATGCTGCTTACATCGAATACAGTTTTAGGATTGTAATTAATTCCAATACTTCCATCGCGTCTTTGATATTCATTTCCTGGTTCAAGTATCTCAATTCCTTTAGAGCCTTTTTGAAGATAGGCATTTGCATCAGACCAATGAGAAAAATCTTTTAACAATGTAGCTTTAGGGTTTTGGGAATGGACCAATAGAGTATTTGTTACAGTATAATCGATGATTGCTTGTAAATTTAAGAAATCAATAAATGAGTGTGGATCACCTACAACTTTCATTGTTTCTTCATTAGCTCTATTAAAAAGTTCGTTCTTTTTTTCTTTCATATGTTGAGCAAATTCTTCTTTACTCATTCGAGGCTTTTGATTCCAATTATTTTCTTTTTTGGAGCTATTTTGTTTGGGAAAAGGAGATGAGTTCCCATTCAATGCATTATAAACATTATTCATATTATCTTACCTTCGCTTTCTTCTTTTTTGATTTACTTTGTTTGATATTATTTCTATTTTTGGAACTTATTTTGTCTTGTGTTTTAGATTCTAACTCAATCTCTTTTTTGTATTGTTCAAGCTTTTCATGAACTGAAGGCTTCTTGCCTTCTTTGATTTTACTCTTGGCAGTTTCTAAAGTAGGCTCGGACACTGGTTTTTTCATTTTTTTTGTTTGATGTGTTCGAGCGTCGTTCGGGTTTACTTGAATATCAAGTTCCTCTTTTTTATTTAACGTTGTAGAATCCATCAACATCTTAACAAGATCATCATGTTCCTTATCATTCATGATTGGTACATCCTTTAATGAATTTTCTCTTTCAGCCATAATGGACTCTCTAATAGCTTTTGTATCAATAGTAGCTAGTTCAAATTTATCAACGATACGTGAAATCTTGGCTGCATCCTCTGCACGTACCATAATGTCACAAATACCATCTGTATTATTTTTTTCCTTTAAAACAGAGTAGAGGACACCATATCTTTTAGCTTCTTCACAAAATAATTTTAGATCTTGATTTCTAATAGCAAAGACCTTTAATTCTTTTCCACTTTTTAGTAATGAATTAAGTCTTGTTTTGCCTTTTACTTTTTTTTGATCGGTTAAGATTGCATAGAGCATTGCTGCTAAAGAACGGGTTGCGTTTCCACCAGCTTTTAAAGCAATGTTTGCTGCAACCTCGATTCCTTCAAGCGACATCTTAACAACTTGATCTGCTGTTTCGCCACCAGCATTCATTTTATTTCACTCCTTTGCTTTTCTTATTTTCTCTATATTGTTTATCACGTTCTTTTTCTTCTTCATGGATTTGTTGAAGTTTTTGTTTGATAGAAATAGAACGTACTTTTATACCCTCATAAAGCACCACCTCCTTTCTTAAATCTTTGATTTGCAGTGATAAAGATTCTACATCTTGTTGAAGCATTTCTTTTTTTTCAGGATTTTTACATCTTCGAATCTTGTTGTAGATACATCGACGTTCTTTCAAAAGATTCTCTAATTTATCACTTGCAAAATATTGGTTTGCTTTTAACTCGGAAAGGTTTGTAATATTCTTCTTGCTAATTAAAGTTACTTCTTGAGTAATATGATCTAACTGTCTTAAATCATCACGTAATAAAAAATGCACTCTCTTTTTATGAGGTGCATTTTTAGGAAAAACTCCAAGCAGATAAAGATATCGGAAGTATAGAGCTTTAAAACCTGTAATTTTACATTTGTTATCTTTTATATTTCCGTGATAGTAAAAATGTTTTGTCTTTTGTTTTGGCATGTTTAATGATTGGAATTTTACAAATTTTTGTTCATATATCCTTTCTTCAATTTTATCAGCCGTATAGTTTCCAAGTTTATCTAAACTTCTTAATCGAACATAACGTTCTTTATTTTTAGGTTTAATAGCAACATGTTTACCATACTTTATATGGTAGCCAAGTTCTTGCAGATGTCTGTAGAATTGTTTCATGCTCATTGAATGTGCAATAGCAAAATCAACATCTTCTTTAATGAAATCTCTCCAAGTAAGTTCATGTTTCTTTTCAGCATTCCATTGTGAGTAATGTGATCCTTTTTGTTGAGGATGTTCTATAACAGACAATCTATATTTTCGACATAAAGAATCAGATAAATTTCTCATTCGTTTATAGTTTTCTCGATTATCATAATATTTTTTTCCATCAACAAAACTTACTGAGTTGATTACAAAATGATTGTGATAATGTGCTTTATCTAAATGAGTTGAAACCAAAACTTCAAAACGATCTCCCCACATAAGATTAGCAAGTTCAATACCTATCTGATGAGCAGTTTCAGAATTTACTTCTCCTGGTACAAAAGACTGATAACCATGAAATGCAAGTATTCCATCCGTTTTATTGAAACCTTCTTTGGTAATTTCCATTTCCTGAAAAGCAGTAGGGTACGAACAGTTGATACCTGTCACGTACAGTTGTTTTTCTGTTTTTAAATCTTGAGTAGTATATGAAATAACTTGATTCAAACCATTGTATTGATAATCATGTTCTTGTACTTCTGTTTTATTAGGATTAGAAGTATAATCCAAAACTCTTTTCAAATTATCTTTGACATCCCATATTGCCGTAGTAGCCATATTACAATTCCTTTCAATTTTTTAATCTAAATTTGATGTTATCTCTTTTGGAAGATAAACTTGTTTTCTGATTTCAACAATTTGTTTATCTAGGTCCTGTTTTGCTTTGTTGAATTTTAGAATATCCATACTTCCATTTTTATTGGCAATTACTGCCACTTGATTTATGTTATTTCCTATACGTCTTAATTGACGAATGACTTCTTGAAAATCATCAGAGGGTAGAGGTTGAGGAATTCTATTTTTAACAAGCTGTAATAAATAAGATTGTTTAGATAATCCACATTCCTTTATATGTTTCATAAATTCTTCATATTCTTTATCGTTCATAGCAACTTCAACTCTATGTTTTCTTGATCTATTAGCTCTCATATATACGCTCTCCTTTATAATTAACTGGGTATTAGGGTGGAACCCTAACAAGCGAATTTGTACGGGCAAATTCAGTGCTTGCTACATTACAAGACATATAAAAATCCTTTAATCATCTTGTTTGGGATTGAAATACTCATCAACATTATTTTCTAGTTTTTCAAACTCATTTTTTAAAGAATAAAGTTGTTTGAGCTTATTAGAATGTTCGTTGATTTCATTATCCAATTTCTTTTTTGTAAGTATTTTGGATTCTTTTTCTTTCTCTTGTTTTTGTATTTCTCTTAATATTTTCTTTAACATTTTTAGCGTTCAACTCCTTTTGATTTATGTTTTGGTTTTCGTTCAATCACTTCAAATTCATCTAAATCAGGTATTAATGCAAGTGAAGAGCTATTTTCCCAATTCATATGAATCTGATTCGCATCATCAACATATTCAACTGTTCCAACTGTACCGGAAGGAACAGGATTAAAAGAATCTTCTAGCTTAATACATTTGATTTTTGTTCCTTTTGGATATTTTTCTTTAAAGTTCATTTTGTATTCTCCTTTTGTTTTTAATTTAATTTGACTAAAGAAAAAGGAAAGATTTTTAAATTATCTTTCCATTTCTTTCATGATTTTTTCTTCTTTAATACATTGATAACATGTATCAATATAATCGTTTGAATCTAGAACAATTTCATTATTTTGATATTGTTCTCTAACTTTTCTTTCAGCTTCTTCTTGGGAGTTTGCTTTAATTTTTACTTGTTTTTGTAATGTTTCAGTAATTTCTATTGTATATATTTTATTCATATTTAAAGTTCCTTTCATAAAAAAAGCATTAACTAGGAATAAGTTAATGCTTACTAATAATTAATTATAATCCATAATATTCATAAAGTTCGTCAATGGTAATATTAATACCTTTAGCTTTTAAAATATCTTTTCTTTCTTCAAATAATTTACTTATGAGCTTCTTGGCATTAAAACCATAATGAATTTCGTTATGGCAATTGCTACATAAAGAAACAATATTTTCTTCAATATCTAATGAATTTTTAAATTTATATTGAAATGCAAGTGGAATTAGATGATGTGCTTCAGTATATGGTGTAATTCCATCTTTTCTTAAAAAACACATGTGTTTAATATCAATTTCACAAGAATAATTTGCATGATTTAGTGCATTGATTGCTCGTTGTTTATCCCTTTTATAAACTTTTATTCCATTAATTTCTTTAAATTCAGGTAATGGAATAATTTCATCGGTATATTCAAAATGATTTTTAGCTTTCTTAATTTTTGCGATTTTTATTTGCAATTTATCATCTTCATATGAGTTTATCAACTCTGTTTTTTCTAATTGCTTGTCAATCATTTCAATATTTTTTTTAATAGTTATGCATCTATTAATAGCCCAATTGATAAATTCATTGCTCTCAATATTGTTATATGGATAATTGAGTATGAATTTTTTATGAATTGTTGATGAATCTAAAGAAGATTTAGATATTTCAAAATGCTCAGGTATATTATGCTCTAATTCTAATATATGATTTTTATAAAATTCAAAAATTGTTGAACTTCTTCTTATATAAAACTCAATACAATTGTTTTGTGAATTTTTACGTATCACAAATCCTTTATCATTATTATTTAAAGAAACTAAGTAATTGGCTCTATTAAGTGTTTTGCTTTTTTGAAATAAAGAAGCATATTCTTTATTATTAAATGCTTTTGATTCAAATTTTTTCCAAAAAAGTTCATATTTAGTTTGATCATTAATTAGATCCTCTAATTCCATATATTTTGCTGATTGAGGATTTGGAGATAACACATAAGGCACATCTAATTTAACATAGTCTTTTAGAATATAGAAGCGATAAGCTGTACCTTCATTTGAAAAACCGAAAGTAGAATACCGTTCTTTTATATATTTTAGGACATTATCATTATTTTTATATTGAGATGGAACGGTGTCTTTTATATCAACGATTTCATAGATGGCATTTATAATGCCACCAGGTTTTCTAAAAGCCATATAATTTGTTGTTTTATTAGGGTATCTACTTTTTAGTGGATGTGCATGAATTTTATATTTTTTTATCAAATCCTCAGTTCCATTAATAGGCACTGTTAATACAGTATCTTCGTTGTTTTGAGTGTTTTTTTTAATTTCATACATATTTGTCTTATTAATAATATAGCTAGCCCAATTATACAAATTATTTGTACTATCAAATAATTTACGGGGACCTTGAAGATTTCCATTAAATCCATGAGTACGTAAATCATTAAAATTAATATCATCTTGGATCTTTTTTATTAATTCTAACCTTACATAATCATTTGAGCTTTTATTAAAATCCAATGAATTTAGCCAATACTTTTTATCATCGATAGCTTCATCTTCGTTTACATTGTCGTTAATAACTTTACATATATATTTTATACGTTGAACAGGATTACTGACATAAATGAATATAATATCATTCTTTTTATAATTAGCATTCTTTGTCCAATCAATAAATTGTAATTCATCAAATGCTGCATCAATATCATATTTATTTGGATTTGCAGCAATTAGCCATAACATTATAATTCCTTCTTTCTATAATAAAGTTATTTTAATTATCTCATTTATGAAAATGTATAACAATATATAAAATTACCTTTCTTTTATATATAGTTCTGGTTTAACACGTTTTTGCAACAACTCATTCATGTCTTTTACTCGATAGGGAGTGTGATCAAAAATTCTATATTTATCATTTAAATGATAAATAATTTTTGAAGTTGTTTGTTTTCCTGCTTTATCATTGTCAAGATAAAGACGAATTGTATTTATATTAGGATTGCAATTTAGAAATTTTTCTAATGCTACAGGTATCTTAGTTTCTTCAATTTTCTTTCCAATAAATGAAGCACCAGCAATTGAAAGATAATTATCATTAAGAAATTCTCTTCCTTGTCGTTTTAATAAAGTAAGATAAGAAAGTAGGTCAATTGCTGATTCAAACACATGTAATACCTTAGAAGTATCATTAACAATATTGAAACTATTCTCTTTATTACTTCCTGCAACATCCATCTTGAATGAAGAATTTGTAGATCTTTTAGCTGCATTTGCTGGATGATGATTTTTATCATATCCAACAAATACGACAGCGTGATCTTTTTTTGCTTCATATATGAGATGATTTTCTATGCAATATTGAACAATTTCTCTATCAATAAAACGTTCATTAACAAGATATTCGAGAACTTTATTTTCATTTTCATTCCGATCAGGTAGGCGAAAGGGATAATTTCTTTTTTTTGGTTGTTTAACTTTTATAGGTGGGTTTTCCATAATTAGATTATACAAATAATGACCAGCTTTAATTCTATCCCATTTTTCAACGTTAACTAAATAATCATATGCAGAACGTCCACCTTCGCCTCCTGAAAAATAACACCATAAACCATTAGATAAATGTAAAGAACTATGTTTCTTTGTAATATAATCGTTATAGCCTTTACGTATTAATTCATCTGGTTCGTAATTTTGAAAATATGTCATAAGGTCTAACTCTCGGACAACCTTCATTTTCTTTTCTCCTATCCATTTCAGTTTTTCCATTATCTTAGCTCCTTTATCTAGATATTTCTTTTTTGTTCTCTTTAATTTCTAATACCTCATCATCTAAACCTACATCATTATGATCATTATTTCCAATGTCTAACTCTTTGTTGAGTTTTGATAATCGATTGCTTTTTTCTTGAAGTTCATCTTCTTTATCAAATGGTTTATTAACTTCTTCTTTTGCTGTTTCAAATTGATGTTCTGTATTATCTAGAAGTGTTTTTTCAGTTCTTAGCTTCTTTGAAATACCTTCAATTTGATTATCCAAACGAGTTATATTTCCATAAATATCACTTCCAAGTTCTACTTTATAAGAACCGTTTCTTTTAAGTTCTACCATGTGTCGATTATAAAATGTGTCATAGGAAAGGATCATTTTAAATCCACGATATTCTCCAATTTGAATAGGATTAGCTGACTTTTGTTGCTTACATAAAAGAAGAAGTGCGTTACCAGCAATTTCTTTTTCAGGATAGAATTTATCATTGATTGTCATTCCACTAAACTCTTTAACTGGTTTTACAGCTTCTATATCTTTTTCAAAAGCACTGATTGATTCTTTGATTGCTGAAATCTTCATTGGATAATACTTAATGATTTTATCCTCTAGATCATATTTTTCTGAAAGATAGTTTGCTTTAGCGAGTTTTAATTTGCTGACTTGAATATCTAAATCCATCTTTTCTTTTATCTTTGGATTGCCACTTGCAAGAGCTTTTATTTCTGCATAGCTTAAAGAAGCTTCGTCAATGTCTTCAGCACTACGAACAGGTGATTTGCTTGTCATGATTTGAGAAATAAACTTCTGTTTGTTTTCTACAAGCTGATAAAGATAGGCATCAAATGTCTGTTCAGTAACATAACGATAAATATGGACATCAGGATTTGTATTTCCTTGTCTAACAATACGACCAGCACGTTGTTCTAAATCACTTGGACGCCATGGACAATCTAAATCATGAGAAGCAATCAAGAGGTCTTGTACGTTTGTTCCAGCACCCATTTTTGCTGTAGATCCAAGTAAAATTCTAACTTTTCCTGAACGTACTTTATTGAAAAGTTCCTTCTTTTTAGCATCAGAAGGAGCGTCATGAATATAAGCAATTTCATTTTCAGGAATACCTTTTAAAATCAATTTTGCGGTAATATCATCATAAACATTCGAGTAATTTAGATTTGTTAGTTCCGTATTTTTTAAATCTTCCTTGATGTGTTGGGAAGATTTAGAAGGAGTTGACATATCACAGAAAATAAGCTGAGTTGCTTTTTTCTCTTTATTTTCTTCATAAATCTTAAATACATTATCAATACATGCATTGACTTTGCTTGACTCGTTATCAGAAAGAAGGGGATTGATGAGTCTTTGATCTAGGGCTAGTTTTCGTCCATCATTTGTAATCTTTAACATGTTATCGGTAGTAGGATCTACTTGACTGTCTCGAATAAGCTGTGCTCGTTCAGATAATGATTCGACCATTTCTTTTTGGATGTCACTTGGTTTTACAGCAATATTGTGATAATGAGCATTGGGGACAGGAAGATTTAACATATCGGCTGTTTTAATATCTGCAACTTCTTTAAACATATTTATCAGTTCAGGAAGATTATAGAATTTTGCAAATCGTGTTTTCATACGATAACCAGTACCTTCAGGAGCTAATTCGATGGCAGTTGTTGTTTCTCCAAAAGTGGAAGCCCAACTGTCAAAGTGTTCAAGACCATGTTCTTTTAAGGTGTTATATTGAAGATAGCGCTGTATCGTGTACATCTCCGTCATTGAATTTGATATCGGTGTTCCTGTGGCAAATACGACACCTTTACCTCCTGTAATTTCATCAAGATACTGACATTTCATAAAAAGATCACTTGATTTTTGAGCTTCAGTTTGTGAAAGACCAGCAACATTTCGCATTTTTGTGTAAAGAAAAAGATTCTTGTAGTTGTGACTCTCGTCTACAAAAATCCTGTCTACACCGAGTTCTTCAAAATAGACAACATCATCTTTTCTAGTGCTGTCATTTAATTTTTCTAATCGTTTATTTAATGACTTTTTCATCTTTTCTAGTTGTTTGATGGAGTAACGTTCGCCATTGTTTGCTTTTAAATCTTGAACGCCTCGGGTTATATCATTGATTTGTGTTTCGATTTGATGTCGTTGTCTTTCAATTGACATTGGAATCTTTTCAAACATAGAGTGACCAATAATAATAGCATCATAATCTCCTGTAGCAATTCGAGAACAGAACTTTTTACGATTGTTTTTTTGAAAATCCTGTTTTCTAGCAACAAGAATATTGGCACTAGGATAGAGCTGTAAGAATTCCGAACCCCATTGCTCAATCAAATGATTTGGAACAACAAACATACTTTTTTGTGAAAGTCCTAGTCGTTTCAGTTCCATACATGCAGCAACCATTTCAAAAGTTTTTCCCGCGCCAACCACGTGGGCAAGTAGGGTATTTCCACCATAAAGAATATGAGCAATGGCATCTTTTTGATGCTTTCGTAGAGTGATTTCACTGTTCATATTTGGAAATTCTAAATGATCACCATTATATTCTCTTGGTCTTGTTGAATTAAAAAGCTCATTGTATTTCTTTGTTAATTTATCTCGACGATCATAGTCTTTCCATATCCAGTTTTTAAAAGCTTCTTTTATCGAATCCTGTTTTTGTTGAGCTAACATGGTTTCTTTCTTATTTAAAACAGCAACTTTTTTGCCATCTTCATCATAACTATAATCATAGATTTTTGTTGCTTTTAAGTTTAAACAATCCTCAATCAAGCGATAAGCATTAGCACGTCTCGTTCCATAAGTCTTTTCACTTTTTGCATTGTTGGCATCATAGTTTTTACTCTTGATGAACCATTGAGCGTTGATACTGCTGTATTGAACTTCCATATATTGTCTTGCGAAACTTCCTGTTGAAAGAAGCTCAAACATAAACTCTGCATATATTTCAGGCTCAATCCAGGTAGCTCCAATTCTTACTTCAATTTCACTTGCTGAAAGTTCTTGTGGCATAGCATTTTGTAACTGTTTAACATGATAATTGTATTGAGGGTCAATACTGGCGGAAAGCTTTGCAATCTATAATTTCTTTCTGATATTACCGCTTAAATATTCATCAGCAGTGACATATTTTTCATCCTGTTCATTATTGATGTTAGGTATCTTATAAATAACACCTTTAAGGTCATGAATGATCTTCTCTTTATCAAAACCTGTGAGTCTTTCCATGTAGTTAAAATCTATATCTCCTTTTTCACTTAATGAAAGCATGAGAGCTTCATTAGAGGTTTCAACATGATCTTTAACGACATGTTTTTTAATAGTTCGTTTAGTAAAAATATCGGCTTTAGATTTTAATGTACCATCTTCATTGATGTTTTCTAATGAACAGAGAAGATAGTAAGCACTATCTTCTCTAAAAGCAATCGAATTGCCTCGACTGTTTAACAAGCTGTATTTGCTGGTAAAATCATCGTAAAGTTGGTTGAGTTTTCTTTGTTCATCTTCAATAACATCATCAGGATAATCATCTTTTTGATAGTCAATCAAATTTCTTACACAATTGCGAATTTCAATCATTCCTTTAACACGATTTTGTGCTGTGTTAGAAAGTTCAATTTTTGACATAAGACTGTTTTCTCTAAAATAGATTTCTCCGTCTACAAGAGTATAAGAAAAATTCCTAACTGTTGGATCAGCAGGAATTCTTTTTATTTCATCTTCTTTACTTTCTAACATAGGAGAATCAGACACAATCAAGTTTTCAATATTTCCGTGAATGTATTTAATTGTTGTATTAAGACTTTCTTTTAGGGGAATGTCATCAAAAGGAACAACGGTTAGATCTTCTCGACCATACATCATCTTTGCCATTTTAAGATTCCCAAGTATCATTTCAGGATGATTTACAAAATAGGAATTGTAGGTAAAACCATTGTCATCAGTTTCTGTATAGAGCCATTCATTATCTTGAATGAGAGGGCGTTCTCTTTTTTGTAAAATCAATATATCACTGGTTGTTTTTGTGTTAGCTGCTTTTGAAAATGTGTTATTAGGTAAACGTATAGCCCCTAAGAGTTCAGCGCGTTCATTGATATATCTTCTCACGGATGGATTTGCTTTATCCATGGTGTAGCGACTTGTCACAAAAGCAATGATCCCTCCTGGTCTAACTTTATCAATCGTTTTGGCAAAGAAGTAATCATGTATGTTGAAATGATACTGATCATAGCGTTTATCTATGACACCAAATTGACCAAAGGGAACATTACCAATAGCTACATCAAAGAAAGAATCAGGCAAATTTGTTTTTTCAAATCCTTCAATAGCAATACTTGATTTTTGGTAAAGTTGTTTTGCGATTCTTCCACTGATAGAATCAAGTTCTACACCATACAGTTTTGATTCACTCATGGATTCAGGAAGCAATCCTAAAAAGTTCCCTGTACCGCATGATGGCTCTAAAATATTTCCATATTTAAAACCAAGCTGATCCAGAATGTTATAAATACTTTCGATAACAACAGGTGGGGTATAGAAAGCCGTTAATGTTGATTCACGAGCTTTTTCATATTCTTCTTTGGAAAGTAGGTTTTTAAGTTCTACATATTCATTTGACCAATTGTATTTGGTTTCATCAAATACATCTGCAAGACCTCCCCAGCCAACATATTTAGCTATAATATCCTGTTCTTCCTTTGTTGCAAATCTTTCTTCTTTTTCTATAGAAAAAAGCAGTTTGATGGCTGCAATATTATTTTGATACCTTTCTTTAGGACTGCCAACGCCTAGATGTTCGTCACGAATTTGATAATTTATTTTTTCAGTTTGAACAGGTTTGGCTCTTTGAGTATCGCTTGACGTTTCCTGTTCTTGAATCGTATTCGAAATACTATAATTGTATTTTTCAGAAAATTCTTTTAGCAAAGAATAGGGCATATCACTGTAAACAATTCGTGTTCCGTCATAGTCCAGATGATAAATCCCACTTTTATTTGTCTTATCCTTAAACACTTGTTCGGATTCAACTAAATAATTTTTATCTAGAAGATCATCAAGCCATTGGTTTGCATATTTTCCTAATTCTTCTTCGAGTGTTATATAATCTTTATTTTGAGAGTCTATTGAAATATCAACATCTAAATCATCATTTTGATAGGATATAGGTTCTAAAGTTCTTGATGAAAAATCAACTTTAAGAGTCAAGTAAGGATTGCTTACTTCAGCTCCTAAATCACTTACTTGATAGTAGTTAAACATATCAATTGTCTTTTTATCATTGTCATAGAAAATCATTAAAGGATCAACTGTTTCATTTGCACTTATCATGTTGCAAAATACAGATGTTTCATTCATGATACGTGGCACTAATTGTTCCATTTTTTCAAATAAATGATTGTTTTCACTGAAAGCATTATTTATTTCATTATTTGTAAATGAATAATCTTCATATGTTCTATCAATGAGATATTCAACTAGATCATTTCTAAAATCATCATCATTTAGATACCTGTTATAAAACTCAGGATCGTCTTTTTCATAAGAAGGCATAATTGAAATCAATTCTTCACGGATAAAATCATTCGCTTCTTCAACGGTTGTATCACTGTCACGTAAGGCAGGGTAAATCATTGAACGCTTGATTTTATTTTCTAGATCTAGGAGATATTTTTGGATAACTGCTTGATTTGAGCCTTCAATAATGACATCTTGAATAGGTTGAGCAACAGGTTTTAAAAGATGTTCATTCAAAGGGTTTTCTTTTAAAAGCTTTAAGAAATCATCTTTAGAATAGTATTCCAACAGAAGGGGAAAATTTTCATCTTGTAAGGTTATCTCATCACCATCTTCTAAAATGTTATATTGATTAGCACCAACATAGACTTTATCGCCAACAGACCATTGATATTCCTTTTGAATATTTTCTTCTTCAGTTTCGGTTTCATTCACTGATGAAGCTGAATCATTATTGATTTTCTTTCTTTCGTATTCTAGTTGATGTTGCAATTGTTGTTGAAGAAAAGTAGGGTAAAACTCTTTTTCTTTAGGACTTAGATAACGATCAGCGCTGACAAGTTCGCTTATTCGTTTTGCAGCATTTTCCCATTTGATTATAATGTCAATTTCTTCATGACCGATTTCTTTTCCACGGGTGAGTTTGATTCCTTTGCTGTCATGGAATTCATCAATAAATCCAACTGCTGGATAACTTCCACCTGTACCATATTCTTCTTTTAAAAACTTAGCTTTGTCTTTAATTGAATTGTTTTTCAAAAATTCCTGATAGATTCGATATTTACCTTGTTCGACATTGCTTCCTCTTTGTAAAATACGATCTATTTCTTCTTGAGAAAAATAGATTCCATTTTGCATATTTTTGATATTTTCATAAACTGCATTTTGTTGTTCTTCTAGAGTAGGTATTTGTACACTTGGATCGAAATATCTCGATAGAATCAAACCGTCGATATTCATTGCAACAATTGACCAGATAAGGTCTTGACTTGCAACTTGTTTATCATAACTTCCTAAATAGACATGTAATCCTTCATCGTTAGGAAGATATCCTAGGGTAATACCATCAACTTCCCACTCAACCAATTTTACGGGGTAGAGTTCTTTACAAAACTCAATCTGTTCATCTCTATCTGAATGTATTTTAAAAAACTCGATGATTTCAGGGGATGAGAAGTTCATGGAATCTTTATATTGAAATAAATGATAGTCAACATCTTTATTTATTACTTTTGAACTGAATGCAAGTTGAATACCAGACATTCGTTCAAAAGGTGGTAAAAGATAGTTGTCATTTTCAATGACATCAGCAAGATGCTTTTGAAGTTCAAAGAAAGTCAAAAAGGATTCAGATTTCTTGTTAAGATAATTACCTTGCCAAACTCTCAAACCATGATCTTTTTTTCTGTATCCAAGATAACTGAAATCATATTTTTCAGGCCTTCTAAAAGTTTGAACCAATGTTTCATCATAACATTCTTCAAGATATTGAGCTCGTTCGTTTTCATCAGTATGTTCATTAAAAAACTGTACGACTTCTTCTTTTGAATGCTGCAAACAGGAATCTTCTCTTAAAAGCTGCGGTAAATCATTTAAATCAAAAGGTGGCAATATATCATTACCACCTAAATCTTTATTACTTTCCTCAATTCCTAAGTCTAGCTGTAAATTATCTCTTTCAGAATAATCTCGTTGGCTGATTGTTTGAGATTGTTCATGTGTTGTACCCATTCCATTTGGTTCTTCTCTTTGTTCGGTGCTGGATAATTCTTCAAAAGATCTTTCATCAATGTTTCCATTTTCATTTGAGCTTGTTGTTCGATCTCTTGTAGATGACTGTTGAGTTCGTTCTTCGCTTTGAGGGCGAATAGATGTCCCGGATGGTTCGTTTGAAGATAATCGTATCTCAACCTTGCGTAATAACTGTTGAGAGGTTTTTCCATCGCTTTGAGATTGGGAAGTTGATAATCTTCTACTTGGCTGTATGTTAGTTCTTTCATTTTGATTACTCCTTTCGTTTTCTTCATTTTCATTTTGCCTTTTTGGCTGGTTTTGTTCAAATGTACGAATCATGATTTTTTTAGCAAGTCTTGAAATGTCATCAAGACCAATTTCAGTGAGATCATGAACTGTTGTTCCTAACTGACCAATCGTATCCATAGAGTTAAATAGGGTAATGTCACTAAAATCTTCTTCGGAAAAGTAGGGTTTTGTATCTAATTCTAATCTGCTGAAAATCTGATAAGCAATGGAATTTGCGGTTAGCTGAGTGAAAATACTTTTGATTTCCTGTTCTTCAAGAAATTCAAGACCGCTGTCTTGATTGTATTTGATAAGAGAAGATACATAATCCTGTGTATTTTCTTGAGCAATGATCTTTGACATTTCAATAATGGAATCACTTAATGAAGTTGAATCAACTGAACCATATCTATCATGGATCATTTCTATAAATTTATCTTCATGTCGTTTATCAACTGACCATAGATGCAAGGGCTGGTTGACAGGACTCCAAGTATCTTCAATATCGAAAACATAACGAAGTTTATTTTGTTCATTCGTAAGCAGTGCAATTCCTCTAGAATATTTCTTGATCCAACGATTCATTTTGTTGTTCCAAGTATCATATTCAGCACATGCTTTTGCATTTGGCTTTTGAGCATAGATAAGAATTTGATCATCGAAACGATATTTAAAACTCCATGCTGAAGTTTTTAAGAAATCCATCCAATTAGTAGGGGATGAAGCAATCTTTTGAGAATACTCAAACCATAATTCATACATATATTTATATTTATTTGACAATGTTTACACCTCCTTAATTTTGAGTATTAAAAAAGGAACTACTGTGAGTTCCAATAATTTAATTTAAGTAATTAGACGTCTTTTCTATAAGATACATTAAAATTAATATTAGCACCTAATGCTTCTGATAATTTGTCTTTTTGTATTTCATTAAAGACTTTGTAACCTCTATTAACGTATAACTGAATTTCATTATCATTTTTATCATTCGAATTTGCTACTGTAAATGCATATTCATATCCTTCGTGTTTTATCATTGATTCCAATAAATCTAATAATTCACTTTGAATATAACAGGGTACTAGCTCTATAGGAAAAACAACATACGCATATTTGTTTGAATATTTTTTATAGCCACAATTTGCAATAGGAATTGTGTTTTGTAGAACAAATACAGTGCTTTTATATAAAATATAATCTATTTCATAACTTTTCTTACTTTTTAATCCTATTCCATAGTCTGCTAATGGATCATAATCTTTTAAACTTCGATTTTTAAATGGGATATCATTAAATTTCTTCATAATGTCATAATCTCCATATACTGTTTCTAATGTGAACGTTGTTGGATCTGCGCCAAACCATGTTTGTAGTTCATTTTCATCTGTATAATCATTTATCCAACATATAGCAAACACGAATTGGTTTGTTTTTGTAAATTCTAAAAGTTCATAAGAGACACCATTACTCAAATAATCATTTTCATAATCATAGCCTATTGTAATGATATTATAAGTATCTAATGCTTCACCAATTGCTCCGATAGATAATTTTGTGTTTATCGTATAAAAGCTTTTGAGTGCCAATCTTTCACCTGATTCTATTTCATCTAGCGAAGAAGGAAGATAATTATTTATAGTGCATGATATTTGATGATTCTTACCATTAGGAGTAAATGGTACAATTATAGAATAACGACCATCAACATCATTGCATAATCTATCTGGATTTATTTTTTTGAATGTATAATCGATTTCTTTACCATCAATAGAAATACTTATTTTTCCTAATGGCGTAATTAAACACATTTTCAGTTCAACTCCTGTTAGTAACTTATTTTAGCTTCAATTTCATTTAATTTTCCATTTTCTTCTAATTTCTTATTGATCCAATAAAATGGAATAGGAGTAATGTCTTCTATAGGTTTATTATTATCAAATATTTTAAATTGTCTTGTATTGATATCATATTCAAATTTACAATACACATCATTATCCGGTGAGTCAAAAACACCCTTAACTATGTTATCATTCATTTTAAGTTCTTTAAAATAAAAATTTATATAAACCATTTCTATTTACCTCTATCTTTCCTTATATAAAAATATATACTATTTTCTTAATTATACATCACAATCGAAGCTAAACATAATAAAAAAAGGATAAGAATTTAAATAACTTATCCCTTTGGCAATTTTAAACGTCTTTGCTTTGACGATAGATTAAGCGCTCTAGTTAAAAAACTAAGCCTACTTATAATAACATATATCTCTTTTGTATATAAGTAGATTATCTTAAGTTTTCTATTTTATTCTTGTTAATTTTTCTTTGATAATCTAAAAAATCTTTTAATTTTATACCTTGATCAGGTAAGAATTGAATTTCTTTATCTTCATCAATAAACCGAAACCCATTTTCAAGTTTTATAGGTTTATCAGTTAATATAGTACCTAAAAAATTAACATGAATTTTTTTTGCTATACAAGTTATTTCTCCATTAAATTCATCATCATGCATTGTTTCATATGCATAAACATTTTTTGGTAAAAGATATTTATCGATTCTTTGATTTGTAAATAATGCAGATTGACCGTTAAATTTAATTTGCTCATACATTAACCTTCCTGGTCTTGCTAAAAAGAAATGAGTAGGGGATGAGTATCTGTCTTTATAATTCCAATTAAGATCAATAATATCTCGTACATCTTTTATTTTTCCTTCGTTTATTTGAGTTTGTAATACGTTGATAAAATCTTCATCGTTTTTTAATACATAATGAGTTGCGAGACAAATATGATAAAGACAGCTTTTAGAATTTGTTATTTTAGGAATAATTTTTAGTATTCCTTTTTCATTTTTGGTAAACTTTAAATCAACTTCATTAGCTTCTATATCGAATGGATGATCTGTTATACCGATTTTTTCTAAAGAAGAAATAATTGAGATGTATCCTTTATCAGTTGCAAAATCAATTATTTCTTTTTTTCCTAGATTGGAGATTTCTGCTTTCATCAGCGTTCTACTCCTTTGTCACGTTTTTCTTTGATTCCAAGTTTTTGACTTTCTCTATTTAAATGTTCATTGAAGCATTCTTTACATCTTTTTTTGTAGTCATTGAATGCTGATTCTTTGGTGACTCCATAATGCCCTGTATAGTAACCAGTTTTCCTGTCAGGAGTTGTTTTCCATGTTACATAAGGACTAGGCGAATTTTCATTGTATCCTAAAACGACACTTGAATTACCAATGTCGAATGAAGCAATAATTTTATAGTTTCCATTTTTTTCTTGATAAAGATCCATCACATCAATTTCTCTATAGAATAGTTTCATGAAGTTCTTATCAATATGATTTTTCTTGCAGTAAGAAAGATATTGTTGTAAACCATCGGTAAAATTGATTTCTTCTCGCATTTCATCAATTTGAAACCAGACACCATAATGGGTATCAGCATTCATTTCTAGAATCTCATAGTCATTTTCTAAATCTTTGAACAAGAAATCATCAATATTGAAATCCCAGTTTGCTACATCAAATGAATGAATTTTACCTGTTGTATCAATGATAATCGAATAGAGTTCTTCAATTTCAGTTTTTCTTGATATATAACAAACGTATTGATGACCTTTTTTATCGAAATCTTTTTGAAGAATATAATTTATTTTTCCATCATATATGTCTTTATCTTGCATGATGGAAAATATTTGTTCATGTAATTGATCAATATTCATATTTTTTATCTATAAGATGCTTATATACATTTAAATAGTCATTGATAATTTTTTTATTTTCTTCAAAAAGTGTACAGATAATAGTCCAGTTAAAGTTTTCTAAAATATTAAAGAAATCATCTTCATCATACATAAGGTAAAATTCGCCAATAATATCTTCAAGTTCATTTTTGCTATATATGTTTAGAAGCTTATAATTGATTCCATTTTCTTTGCAATAGACAACGTAGTATTTTAATGAAAAATATTTATGACGAATATCATTGTCAAGAGAAGCAATATAATTCCAAAGTCGAATATGAAAATCAAGAGAAACAAAATTTATGTCTATTTCTTCATTTTCAATTTGTAAAAGAAAATAGCCTTCAAAATCTTTATTGTAAAGATCTGAAACGACGTCATCTTTTTTATATACTTTTATGTCTTTCATAGGAATTGCGTCTTTTGTTTCTAATATATAAATATAGGATAAAGAAGGGTTATCTTGTTCATGAACACCAATAAGTGTCTGACTGGTTTCTTCTCTATCATTAAATAAGATAAAATCTATTTCAGGGCGATTAAATAAATTGCTTTCATTGATTTGTTCAATGATTATTTTATTGGCCTGTTTCAATGTTAAAGTTTCCATGTTTTTTAGTCCTTTCTACATGATTATTCAATAAAAAAGGAGAGTCTAAAAATAAATAGATTCTCCTATAATTTTTAAAAGTTATTGTTGTTCTCTTTTAACTTTGAATCTGATAATTAATAATGCAGCTAAACTTAAAAGACCTGAGACAATCCAATATTGATATGAGTTATCATCACCAGTTTTTACTTTTACTGGAAGATGTTCATCATACATAACAACATGTTGAATAGCTCCTGTATCTTCAATTTTAAAATCAATTGATTCAGCAATCTTATAACCTTGTGGAGCAGTTTCTTCAATAAGTGTATATGATTCTCCAACATTTAGGTTTTTAATCATATGTGGTTCTTTACCAGATGTCCATTCATCGATGTTATTTCCATCTTTATCTACAACTTTTAATTTAGCGCCTTCGATTTCTTTTTTGTTTGTAATATCTTGTTTGCTGATTTGAACTTTGATATCTTCATCAATCAAAGTTAAAGAAATATCTTTATTTTCTTCAACTTTGAATGTTTGTTCTTTGCTAGTAGCATATCCATTAGGTGTTTTTGTTTCTCTTAAAACATATTCTTCACCAGCAATTAGACCTTCAATCATGTGAGATGTTTCATCACCATTTAGATCAATATTTGCATAAGTTGTAGTTCCATCTTTTACAAATACCAATCTGTAATCATCACGATCTTTATTTTTTGAAATACTGTACGTGATAGTAGAATCATCTTCATCGATGTACATTCCTTCAGCTTTTTTGTTTTCTTTGATTTGAGATTGCATATCTTTAGTTACATCAAATACATGTTGTCCAGTAGTCCATTTGTCTACTATTTGTTTTGTTTTGTTTGAAACAACAGTTAATTCAGCACCTTTTAATAGTTTTCCATTTTCTTTGACTTTAGAAACTTCATTGATAGTGTCAATCATTTCAACTTTTTGATTTACTTTGTCAAAGGTTACTTCAAATTCTATGTCATTTGCTAAGTTTAAGCCAAGAGGGGATAAGTCTTCGTGTAAAATATAAGATTTTCCTTCTTCTAAATTATTTGCAAAATGTTCTTTTCCTTCAGAAATCCATTCGTCTATGATGTTTCCATCTTGATCTAGAATTTGCATTGTAGCACCAACGACTTCGCTACCACCAACTGTTGATTTAGAAATAGAAACTTGTTTATCTTTCATGATGATTTTTTGATTGTTTTTTTCTTTCGTTACAGTAAATTCAATATCACTAGATTTGACAAATTCTTCAGGCGAAATTTTTTCAGAAAGAATATAAGATTTTCCTTCTTCAAGACCGTTGATTAAATGTTTTTTCTTTTCAGAAACCCATTCGTCAACTACTTTTCCAGTTTGTTTTTCACTTACAGTAATAGTTGCGCCTTCAATTTCATTTTCGCCAGTAATATCAGTTTTTGAAAAAGCAACTTGTTTATCTTTCATAGTTACAGTTTCTAGTTTACTAGAATTCTTAACGGTAAAAATAATATCTGTAGCTTTAACATAATCTTTAGCTGCAATTGTTTCAGTTAAAGTATATGTTTTTCCAACAATAAGTCCTTCAATAGAATGAGCTTTATCATTTGAAATCCATTCATCTACGACTTTGCCTTGATCATCTTTGATTGTTAATGTAGCACCTGCTACTTCTTTATCACCTGTAATGTCTGTTTTATTAAATTCAAAATGTGTTGTTTTATTTTCAATGTTGAATGCCTTAGTATAAAGTTGAGTTCTAGTGTCAGTTTGTTTGAAAGTAACATCATATTTTTTAGAATCTAAGACACATCCATCAATCGTTTTTACTTCTTGTAAATAATAAGAAGCATCTGTAGAACTCATTGGTAAATTTGTAATTTGTAAATGACCATCATTTGATAAGGCAAATAATCCATCTTTGATTTCTTTACCAGCAAGTAATGTTGCTGTTGATTCTTTTAAAGAAATATTTTGATCTTTTTTAAATAAAAGAGAACCATCGATAGAACTGTAGATGTTATCTTTGGCTTTCAATTCAAATTGGATTTTAGAAAGATCAGATCTGTCTACTAAATCTTTATCAGTATCTAAATCAGTAATTGTTTTGTTGATTTTGATTTCAGCTTTAGGTTGAGCATTTTTAACTTTAATTGTTAAAATAGGATCTTCATCTTCGTCTCTATCGTAATCTCTTGTATTTGTAATTGTAAATTGAATAGGATTATCTAAATCCAAAAATCCTTTTGGTGTTTTGATTTCTTCAATCGTATAATTTCCTGCATCTAGTTGTAATGGTAGGGTAACAGTTCCTTCTTCAGTATCTTTTACAGTAACAACATTTTTAGAGTTGGTAGTAAATGTGTCATATTTTTTTCCTGCTACTTTTTGAGTTACATAATTTCCTTGAGCATCTTTGATTTTAAAAGAAGCACTATTCAATGTAACAGCTTTTCCTGTTTCTTTATCAACTTTGATAATCTTTAATTGAGAAGTAAAAGGTCTGTTGTTGATATTGATTCTTTTTACTTGTTCCACGTCTTTATATTCAGTGTAATCATCAGTAACGGAAACCAAAAAGTCAGGAGCAGTAATATAGTCTTTAGGAGTTTTTGTTTCTCTAACAATATACTTACCATATGGTAAATAAGGAGTATTTGCTTTTCCATTTGAGTCAGTTGTAATCACAGTATATACAGTAGCATTGTCCCAACCAACGTGGTCGACTTCGTTTTTTAAACGGAAAGTAAATTCTGCACCTTGTAGACCTTTAACGAGTCCGGAAATTCCATCTTTTTCTCCTGATTTAAATACTTGGATTTTTTGCATATTGACACGGTTTGTTCCTTTAGCATTTCTTGATACTTTTGAAACTGTTTGACCTTCGTAATCAATAGAGACATTGATCTTTTCATCATTAATGACTAGTGAATCATTAGTTTTTGATTCTTGAATATAATATTTTCCAAGAGGAAGATTGTCCCATGTAATCTTTCCATTTTCATCAGTTTTAGAAGTAGAAACAACTTCATCCTTATCATAGAATTTAATAGTTCCTGCTTTATTCATGATTTTTTCTTTAGCATATAATTTGAAAGTGACATCTTTAGCATTAGCATCACCTAATAGACCATTCGTTTTTGAAGTGTCAATTTCTTTTTGTAATTCAATTTTTCCTGTTGGTTCTTGATCCATAACTGGTTGAACAGTAGTTTTGTCCTTTTCAACAGTAATGGTAAAAGTATCAGTATTTAATAGATAACCATCTGGTGCATTCAATTCTTTAAGTTGGTATGTTCCAACAAGTAAATCTTCTACAATGATTTTTCCATTTTTTACTGTAACATTTTCATTGTAACCATCATATGACGTTGATTTTAAATTAAATTCAGCACCATCAATCAAATCTTTATTTGTATTTGTTTTATTGATTTCAATACTTCCAAAATCCAACCAGTTGATATTTAAATCCAAGTAGGCTGGATCCATAGCCCATGAACCATGAGTTTGTTTATCTCCACCGGGTATGATAGCTAGAGCAGTAAATCTTGCGCAGTTTTCTCCGGCAATGTTACCAGTTTGAAAATTTATTGGACTGTTTTTACATGGAGCAGTGAAATAAAAGCTTTGACCACCATGTACGACAACAGTTCCACCAGTTTGACTAGCTCCAGTAGATACATTGTGTAATGTTACGTTGCTTTGAAGAGGAATATTGATTGTAGAATTACTTCCACCATCAAAAGAAACAGTATTTGTTTTTTGAGACTTTGTATTTTTATCAAATGTTGCTTTAAAAGTTGCTCTTGTTTGACCATTAAAACTTGCTTTGCTAGGTTCAGGCAAAGAAGAAATGTAACTGTAAAGACCTTTAAGACCAATACCTAATGATTCAAGTTCATCCATGTTTGCTCCACATAAATCACCGCTGTATGCAAGGCTGAGAAGAACGTGTGTATAAAGATATGCAGTTTCTTCATAACCTAATCCATCATCAGTTAATGCTCCACATCCTTTGCCATCATTTGGATTGCCATCTAATCCGCCATTGGCATCACTAGCACCTGGACCTCCAAATCCATAGTAAAGTAATTTTCTAACCATTACGTTGTTTTCAATTACTTGAGAGGTATAAGCACCTGCAACAGGTGTATGTTTACTTGCTTCTAAACAATATGACCAGTTGTCTTTGTATTTACACATCATAGTTGACCATTGTTTAGAAATAGAAGGGCATTTTCTTTTCCACCACTCAGGATACTTAATGCTTTTGACTCTTGTAAATTGTTGAGGAATATTTACATCGTAGGCATTAACTGTATTTTGATTTCCTGTTGGAAAACACATAGAAAATATCATCGTCAATACCAAGAATATTTTACTTATTCGTTTAATTAAATTTTGATTGATCATTTTAAACAATTCCTTTCGATTTTTTTAAATTAAAAGTTATTAATTTTTCTAATAAAAAAGACAGAATGCGAATTTCTGCCTAGTTCGTTTAAGTTTGTTAAGATCAACTTAGAGTGATTCATTAAAAAGTTAATCTAAATCTCCACCTGCTACATATCCTGAATGTTCATATGAGTTACCATGACCAGCAGCAAATAATTTATTAATAGCATCGTCCATTGATATATGACTTTCTACCATATAACCACAATCACATTTTGCAAAGTAATACTTTTGTGATGGAGGAGTATCTTGTTTTGGTTTTTCTTGAGAAGCATTACCAGTACCATTTGTCGGAACGTTCTCTTTTGGAACAGATGGTTGATTTGTTGTTATATTAGAATTTTTATTTTCATTTTGATTTTGTGCTTCTTTATTTTGTTCAGTTTGATTTGCTTTACTCTTTGATGTTGAAGTATTTGTTTTTGTTTCATTAGTCTGTATTTGTTTTGGATTGGAAGGTGTTTCTTGATTAATATTAGGTGTATCAATTTTTGATGTATTATTATTTTCTTCTAAATCTTGTTCTAAAGAGTTTTCTTTATTTTCAGTTTCAGTAGGAATACTTTCTTTTTTTGTTTGTGATTTCTTAGTTTTATTACTGATTATTTTCTTATGACTGATTTGAACTGACTGTTCATTCTTTAGATCATTGTTAGAATTGTGAAGTGGTAAAGCATTACATATTACTAACAAACTAAATACTAAACTTAAAATGATTTTCTTTTTCATTTTTTTCATCTCCATTTCGTTTCTTTATTTCTAATTTGATTTTACTTCTATTAGTTTTAAATAACGAATGTATGATGCTTTATATATTCTAATATAAATAACAATTATAACTTATTTTTTTATACTTCTACTCATATTAAACATTCTTTCCGGTAAGTAGGAAAGGGGGTTTTAGGGGGAAAACACAGTCACGTTTTTGGGCGCAAAGAGCGTACATTCCCCAAGTGTACGGTAAATCATGGAATATTTTTAGCATTTCCAAAGCTACTTAGAGTTTAAAAAATGTCACATGTACTATTAAAAATTTCGTACATTTGTTATCTTTCCATTGATTTATCTTTTCTTTTTGCCCAATCACCAAGCAATTTTATGATAATATCTTTCTTTTGCATCGGTGTATAAGATTTTGGAAAGTATTTGTTGATTTCCTCCATCTTGAGACTGAGTTTTTCTTTTTGATTCGGTTTGACATCCATCAACATGTCTACCATTTTATCTTCATCAAGTTCATCCTTTTGACTTAATCGTTTAAGTTCCTGAGCTTGTGCAAGAGATGGTGTTGCTAGTGTATCTTGAATACATTGAACCAAATCATTTTGTTCATCTACTTTTAAAAATGATAATTCATACGCTGGATTCATTGCTATCTTGAACCCGTCTTCACTTATTCCATCAACCATATCTCTCAATGGTTTAACAAGATAGGTGAGTCTGATATATCGATGAATTTGATTTTTACTTTCTCCAGCTTCATCGGCTATTACTTCCATTGATTTTTTTCCAGACTTGTTCCCAACTTGGGAACAAGTTAAATCCACACGTTTACCTTGACGTTTCATAGCATCTAGTTTCATCTTATAGGCAAATCCTCGTTCAGTAGGAAGAATATTTTCTCTTTGAATATTAGAATCGACCATAATGATTGTTGCTTGGTCATCATCAAGGTCACGAACGATTGCATCAATTTCAGTTGCTCCGCTTTTTTCCATAGCAAACTTACGTCTGTGTCCGGATACCATTTCATATCCATTACCTTTTTGATTTGGACGGACAAGAACAGGAACTAAAATACCATTTTCTTCAACACTTTTTATTAATGATTCCATTTCTTCATCCAATCTAACATTGAATGGATGTTTTTTGAAATCTGCAATATCATCAATTGGTATCTTGATGACTTTTTCAAGTTTTGCTTCTTGACGTTGTTCTTCTGTGGTAAAGAGATCATCGAGAGAACTCGTGTTTATTTTTGGCAATGGTTTTGTCAATTTGTTCGACCTCCTTTGCTAAACGGTGATAGGCGAGGGTAGATTCGCTATTAGGAGCATACTTGACAGGACTTTGACCGCTTAATGATGCTTCACTTGTTTTAACGACACGCGGTATTTCGGTTTTGAATACTCTAATATGCTGTCCATAATTTTCTCGAACCTCATTGGCAATATGTTTTGATAAATTTGTTCTTGCATCTGTCATTGTAATTAATATTCCATCAATCTTTAAATCTGGATTGATTTGTTTTTTTGCAGTTGCAATCGTATGAAGTAAGTCATTCAAGCCATCACAGGCATATGGTTCAGCCTGAACTGGTATGATGACACTGTCAGCAGCAACTAATCCATTGATAGTAAATAGATTTAAAGCAGGGTTGCTGTCTATCAAAACATAATCATAATCATCTTTGAGTGTATCAATGACTCTTTTAAAGATTGTTTCACGACTCATGACATTTGAAAGCTGGATATCAGCACCTGAAAGTGAAATATTAGCAGGTAGCAGATCAAAACTTTCATCTGTATGAATGACAGCATCTTTATAGTTCATAGGTGTTTCATTTATTTCATTAAATAAGACATCTTTGATACTGTAAGGATAAGAATTAGAGTCACGATAACCTAATCCTTTTGTCAAGCTTCCTTGTGGATCAAAGTCAACAATAAGGACTTTCTTTTTATCTCTTGCAAGACACGCACCTAAGGAAACAGAAGTAACAGTTTTTCCTACACCTCCTTTCTGATTGGTAATCGCAATTACTTTGCTTTTGCGCATAAAAAAATCTCCTTTCTACATAGTCAAGATTGTTTCAATCAAGCTATGTAAAAAGAAGATTTCTTTGGATAATACTCTATTAATTTTTTTGAATATATGACTTAGTTTGTTGCTGAAAAACTGTCAAAATATTCTAGTCTTCTTAGCCATCTTTCAAGACTTCCATTTTCAATATAAGGAAGCAGGGCACCTTCATAAAAGCTAACGTCTTTTGTAGCTCCTAATATAAGTGCTAGTATGACTTTTTCATCTAGTGAAGTGACGTCCGTATTTGACATATCTTTAATGTCCCAAGATATATTGTTTTCTAACAAAATATTATAGAACTGACCATCAAATGCATTTTGGTGTTTGTTACAGAATTCATTAAGAGAATCCATAAATTCATGTACAAATGTAATATAACTTTGAGAAGCACTATCGTGTATTTCGTGCTTTTCAATAGTTTTTAAATGATCCGTAAGTTGTTGATAAGTTTCCATTTTTAAATCCTTTCTATTTAATCGGTATATTCATCGATTTGTTTTAATCTTTCAAGCCATTTAACAATGATGCCTTTTTTTAAAAGTACTAGAAGTAATCCTTCAGAGAAACGTTCGATTCTTAATACACACATGATCATTACAATCACTGTTTTGTCATCTAGTCTAGAAACATTAGTTTTTTCTAACTCACTAGGCTGTGTACCAATTCCTAGTTCAGTCAGGATATTTCTATAATTATCAGCGTCATATTCAGGATGATCATTACAAAATGAATAGAAGTCTTTGATGAATCTATAGATGAGTTCACTATAAGAAGCAAAGGGTGGCAGACCAGGTTCTTCTCCTTTTGGAGGAATGAATTTCCAATTTCCTTGTTCATCTGTTTTCATTAGAGGTATATAATCTGTTAAAAGTTTGTATTTTTGCATTTTTCATTTCTCCTGTTATTCTTGGTTGTAAAACTTTTAGTCTTAATCTAATTATAACTCAAACCAATAAGAAATGGTGTGAATATATACCTAACAACATTTATCACTGCCATATGACAAAGGACTATTAATTAAATCTCTTAAATGGTTTCTTTAGAAAATTAACTAATAGTCCAAAATATTAAGATTTTAAAAAATTCATAATAAGATGAATCATAATATCTTTTTCTTCTGGTTTCGATTCAGCAATCATAAGCGTTATTGCAACTAGGGCACTATTAGTAATGATCTGTTTTCCATTCATAATCAAATGATTATTCTTATTTAAGAATAATAAAAAAATGGATGCGCCTATACGTTTGCATCCATCCACAAAAGGGTGATCTTTAATTATAAAATAGAGCAGATTTGCTGCTTTTTCTTCAAGAGAAGGATAGAGTTCTTGACCAAATACATTTTGATAAATTGTATCAAGAATTCCACTAAGTTTACCTTCCTCTTTTTCGACCCCAAATATATTCGAATCAAATGTCATATCATCAATTAATGTTCTACATTCTTGATAAGATAGGTGATATGAAGTAACAGAGCCTTTAGGCTTTGTTATTGTCTGATGATCATATTCGTCAAGTAATGTTAAAGCTTGTGTGTATGTTTCTACAACATCAACAATTTCTTTAACGTCTAACTCCAATGTGGAAGCTAGAATTCTTGATTGAATATCAATCGTTTTGTTTAAAGCTGCAATTCTTTTCTCATCAATTGCATAACCTTTAATAATATAATCTTTTAGTATTGATGTAGCCCATTTTCTAAAGATGATTCCATTCTTGGATTTAACTCTATATCCTACAGAAATAATCATATCTAAAGAATAGAAGTTTACTAATTGAGTAACGTTAGCAACACGCAATTTTTGCGTGTTGTTTCTCTTATCTAGTTCATCTTCTTTAAAGATATTGTTTATATGTTTTCTGATTGTTTTTTCATCTCTATTAAATAGTAATGCCATTTGATTAGCAGACAACCAAACCGTATCTTGATCAGGAGAAACATTAACATCTAATGTTAAGTTTCCATCTATAAATTTGATGATTTCATTTTTGGGTTTCATAAAGAAAATGTTCCTTTCCCATAGCTAGAAAATATGAGTTCTAAACTATGTAAAAAGAAGCTTGTGATTTGTTTTTAAATGATTTTGTGTTAGAATAAATTAACGAAATTTAAAAAAAATTATTAAAAATGATGTTCGAGTCTAATAAAATCAGAATTTCTTAGGAATAATTTCCTTGTGAGAACAATTTGAGAACATTATCAAAAAACTGGGTAAAAAATGCCTGTAATCCGTGGCTTACAAGTAAGAAAATACCCTTGTTTTTTAATAAAAATAGATTAAAGAAAAGTTACCGTGGGTCGAGTTTGAATAATTGAAGTGAGATAGTTGGGGTTGTTATTGAAACAATCCCACTATTTTATATTCACTAAAAAGAAAAAATTCTATGAGTATTACAATTACACAAATCGCAAAACTTGCAGGTGTTTCTAGAGGAACCGTTGATCGTGTTATTCATCAACGAGGACGCGTTGCTCCCGAAGTAGAAAAGAGAATACGTGATATTATGGATGAAAATGATTATCATCCAAATATGTTAGGAAGAGCTTTAGCTGATTCTAAAACACCACTTACAATAGGAATGATTATGATTGAAAAAGGAAATCCATTTTTTCAATTGATTCATTCAGGAATGAAAGAAGCAA
>OLNW01000713.1_pt1 | contig 37458 bp, 24 predicted proteins | sample 1672121 | NCBI WGS metagenome assembly OLNW01 (sample SAMEA3136648, study PRJEB25190) | human gut metagenome
AATAGCCTGCCTGAACGACCGCCCCGTCCTCGTCGAGGCCCAGATACAGCGTCGGCGTGCCCGTGCGCGTGTCGGCAGGCTCTTCGGTCAAGGCCACGCGAACTTCGGTCTTGATGGGGTTGCCCTCCTCGTTGACCTCGTTCGACACGGTAACCTGAGCGCCACGACCAACCTTGGCGAGCGCATCGTCTTGCGTGCAGCCCAAAAGCTCGGTCAAGTTCGGCGCGCTCGTCTTCTTCACGGTCGACGTGGCGTCGTTTCCTTCGCTTCCCGCCTGCAGCGAGCTCGTGTCCTGGTTCGATTGCTGCTGCTGGGTCTGCTGGTAGGCTGCCGTCTGTGCGGTTTGGAACAGGCGGACGGCGAAGTACCCGCCGGCGGCGAGCAGAAGCACGAGCAGCACCACGACCACGATGAGGATGCGGCGCATGCGGCGAGATTTGCGCATGTAGGAGGGGATTTCCTCCTTTGCAGCCGAAGAGTGGCGCCCTCGCGCGGGAGCGGGGTCGGCGGGAACGTCGGGGTCGAACGTCGAGGGCTCGACCACGGGCTCGAGGCTCTCGAGCGCGTCGGGGTATTCGTCCTCGTCGTCGCCTTTGTAGCTGAAGCCGCCCGCGTGTGCCCCCTGGGAAGAGCCGCGCGCTTCGCCTGCAGTATAGGCATCATCCGCGTCAAGCGGCGCGCCCGCATCGGAAGAGCCGTCCTGCGCGTCCCACGCATCGGCTGCGTAGGGGTCGTTGCCCGCAATCGGGGCAAAGCGGTCCGTCCTCCCTGGCTTATCGTCCGCGAAGGCGTCTTCCTCGAAGGCTATCTCGCCCTCCTCGCCGGAATAGGCGTGCCGGCCCCCTTCCGACCAGCCGTCATCGCCTATGGGCGCGAACGCCTGGGTCAATCCGATGTCGTTCGAGCGATCGACCTCGCCCTTGCGCATCGCCTGATCGTCTCTGCCTTCTGTTGCTTTTCCAGTGTGTTTCGGCATTGCGATACCTTTCAATCTCTTCGCAGGTCACAGGCCCTTCTAGCCCATGAACGCCACGTAGTACACGATGAATGCGACGATCCCTATGAGGGCCACCGCGATGATGCCCTTCTGCATGCCGGACATCTTGGTGTCCTCGAGGTCCGCAAGCGTCGTCTCCTCGTAACCCTTGCGAGCAGGGGCGGGCGCCTTGCGAGCAGGCTTGTCGGCTTTCGCGGCACGCTCGGGAGCAGGGGTGGAAACTCTCTCGGCGGGAGCGGCACCTGCCGAAGCGCGATCGGCGAAGCCTTCCCCACCGTCAACCACGGACGTCTTGTTCGCCGCGCTCGCTGTCGCCTCGTCTCCTGCGGGCTGCGCTGCGGACTCACCTTCCCCATAGCTGCGAACACGGGGGGCGCCCGCTTCGATCACAACATCGTCCTCGTCGTCGGACGCAACGCTGATATGCGAGAATTTTTGGGCTTCTCCGGTCACGGCCTTATCCTTTCCGTCGTCTTCGCACGATTATAGATGATTGGCCCAAGCCGTTGCGTCTTCCCTGCGATATATCCACGTTGCCCCCAGGCGACGGGGCGCGTTGTGCGACAATAGGAAGCGAACGAGAAGCCCTTCCGAGAAAGACGTCCTATGGAACTCACCCCCTGTGAAACCGTGCACGGGTTCACCGTGCGCACCACTTCCGATCTGCCCGAAATCGACGGGCGCGCCTACGTGCTCGACCACAACGCCTCGCGCGCGCAGCTGCTCTACCTGCAAAACGACGACGCGAACAAGGCGTTCTCGATCGCTTTCAAGACACCGCCCGCGAACGACACGGGCGTCTTCCACATCCTCGAGCACTCGGTGCTCTGCGGCTCGGACAAGTTTCCCGTGAAAGAGCCCTTCGTGAACCTGCTCAAAAGCTCGATGCAGACGTTCTTGAACGCCATGACCTACCCCGACAAGACGATCTACCCCGTGGCGAGTACCAATGAGCAAGATCTTTTGAACCTCATGGACGTCTACCTCGACGCCGTGCTGCACCCCGCCATCTTCCACAAGCGCGCGATCTTCGAGCAGGAAGGCTGGCATGTGGAACTCGCCGGCGAGGAGGGCTCGGGCAAGCTCGCCTACAACGGCGTGGTGTATAACGAGATGAAAGGCGCGCTCTCCGACCCCGAGTCGATTCTCTACGACGAGCTTTCGGCGGCGCTGTTCCCCGACACGGCATACCGCTTCGAGTCGGGCGGCAAGCCCTCCGCCATCCCGACGCTTTCCTACGAGGAGTTCCTCGACACCCACCGCCGCCACTACAACCTGGCCAACGCGAAGATCGTGCTCTACGGGAACATGGATATCGAGAGGTTCCTCGCTTTCCTCGACGAGCGCTATCTCGCGCCCGATGCCGCCGAGGCAGGCGCCGATGGTGCACCGAACCCGCTTGAGCTGCAGGCGCCCGTCATGTCGTTCGGGAACAAGACGCCCATGAAGACGGCGCCCGAGAACGCCTGCTGCGCGGTCGGCTTCGTGGCGGGAACCGCCGCCGACAGAGAGCGCATGATCGCAATGGACATCCTGCTCGACGCAATCTTCGGCTCGAACGAGGCGCCTGCGAAGCGCGCGCTGCTCGACGAGAACCTCGCCTGCGACATCGTCGCCTACATGGCCGACGCTATGTTGCAGCCTTTTGCCGTCGTGCAGGCAAAAGGCCTTGAGAAAGACGCCGCCGAGCGCCTGCGACCTGCGCTTTCTCGTGTGCTTACAGAGCTTGCGGACGGCGCGCTCGACCACGACGTGGTGGCGGCTGCTCTCTCGCATGCCGAGTTCGTGATGCGCGAGCAGAACTTCGGGATCGCCGACGGCGTGGCGCTCGCATGCTCGTGCATGGCCGGCTGGCTCTACGACGACGATGCCGCGCTCGATTATCTGCGCTACGAGGATGCGTTCGAAAGCCTGCGCAAGAAGCTCGACGAGGGCTACTTCGAGCAACTGATTCGCGAGGTGTTCCTGGAGAACGACCACATGGCCGACGCGGAGGTCGTGCCTGTTGACAAGGCCCCCGATGACGACGATGCCGCGGCCACCCGCTTGGCCCAGATGGAACGCGAGCTCGGCGACGAGCGGATCGCCGCGATCGAAGCCGACGTCGCCGCCCTTCGCCGTGCACAGGAGGAGCCCGACTCGCCCGAAGCGCTCGCGACCCTTCCCCGCATGCGCGCAAGCGACATCGAGCAAGCGCCCGCAGAGCCCGCTTTCCGCCTCGACGAATCAGGAGAGATTCCCGTAATCAGGCACGATGTGGCGACGCGCGGAATCGTGTACGCGTATCGCTACTACGGCCTGGAGCGCCTCACCTTCGAGGAGCTGCCCTACGCGAAGCTTCTCGCCATGGTGCTCGGCAAGCTTGCGACGAGCAAGCACACCGCGACGGAGATCGACACGCTCACACAGGCGAAGCTCGGCAACCTCGCCTTCTACACCGAGGTGCACGAGCGGGAAGACGACCGCAGCGCGCTTTCCCCGAAGCTGACTGTGTCGTGCTCGGCGCTCGCCGAGAACGCCGAGTGGGCGGCGACGCTGCCGAGCGAGATCATCGAAGAGACGCTTTACGACGACTTCGGCAAAATCCGCGACATCCTCGTGCAGAAGCGCGTCAGCATGGAGCAGAATTTCGCGAACGCCGGGCACACCGCGGCGATGGCGCACGTCGCGTCCTACTACCTGCCCGCCGCCGTCGTGCGCGAGCAGATCGACGGAGTGGGTTTCTATCGGTTCCTGAAGCGCACGCTCGCCACGTTCGACAATGAGAAGGAAACTCTCGCCACGAAGCTTGTCGAAGTGGCGCGCCGCATCTTCACCGACGACAACTGCACGATCGGCTTCACGGGCAAGGATGACGATTTTAACCGCGTGATGGGCGCGGGAATGGCCACGGGCCGCACCGAGGAGCCAGGCTGCACGGCGCGCCTTGTCGTGCCCGAACCGCAGGTCCCCGCAACCGGCGAGGCGTTCGCCGTGCCGACGGACGTGACCTATACCGCGCTCGGCTTCGACCGCCGCTTGCTCGGAGTCCCCTACTCGGGCGCCTGGCTCGTGGCGTCGAGGGCGCTATCCTACGACTTTTTGTGGAACGAGGTGCGCGTGAAGGGCGGCGCCTACGGAGCAGGGTTCTCGCCCACCCGCACGGGTAACCTGCGCTTCTACTCGTATCGCGACCCGCATGTCGACGAGACCCTCGAGCGCTTCCGCGCGGCAGGCGCGTGGCTTTCCGATTTCAGCCCGAGCGAACCAGAGATGGACGGCTACATCGTCTCGACCGTCGCGGGCCTCGACGCGCCATTGAAGCCCCGCGAGCTCGCGCGGCGCCAGGACGGCTACGTGTTCGCGCACATTGACCCGGCAGAGCGCCTGGTCACGCGTTCGCAAGTAGCAAATGCGACCATCGAAGAGGTGCGGGCGCTCGGAGACGCCGTGAGCCAGGCGGCGAGCAAGAACATCGCCTGCGTGTTCGGCAACCGCGAGATCATCGATAGCGCGAAAGCCGACTTCACCGTGGTGGACTTGCTCGGGGAGTAGGGTTTCGCCATGCCGGGTGCGGGCCGCAAGCGCCTGCGCCCGAGGCGTGCCCGCCTGCGCCCGTGACGTCCGCGTGACCCAAGGCACCCGCCTGCGCCCGAGGCGTGCCCAACCGCACCCGCATGATTCGAGCCCGCATTGCGAGTCGGAAAAGTACATCGAATTGAAGAGATTCTGGCACGAAATCGCTGCACTAAATGCGAAACGCCTCCGAAAGGAGGCGTTTCAACTAATGAAGCATTTCCACTTGTGAGTTGCGGATCGGGCAATGGCAAGCCGCCACCTGAGGTGGTGCAGCTTACGAAGCCTTCACGGCGTTCGACCCAGCCGAGGACGCGCCTCCCGACGTCGTATCAGTCGAGGTAGCACCCTGCGCGCTCGCACCAGCAGACGCTGCGTCGGTCGAGGTCGCGCCGTTCGTCGTCGAGTCCGATTTCGCCTTCGCGCCCGATGTCGCCCCGGCGGTGAGCTTCACCGACGAGAGGTCCATGTTGCCGCCTAGCCACTTCGACTGGATAACACTCATCACCCCGTTGGAGTTCAGAGAGCTTACGGCGTTGGCGATGGCGGTCTTCAAGCCCGAGTTGCTATCGAGCACACCGACGCAATAGCCACTCGGCTGCTGCATGAGCGCGATAATGCTCGCGTTGATGTTCGACCCGTTCGCATAGTACTTGCCGATGACCGCGTCGGCGGCAACGTATTGCACCTGTCCCGAGCTCAAAGCCGCGAACGCCTCTTTCGGGCTGGAGGTGGAGGTAAGCGACGTGTCGCCGAACTCGTTCATGACGGCCCAAGCACTCGTGGAGGAAACCTGCGCGGCGAATTTGGCACCGGTCGTCGCAGTCGGGACAGCGGCGTTCTCCGACATGGCGAACAGCGCGATGCCCGTGGGCAGATAAGAGTCAGATTTCCAGAACGAACCATCGGTCGAGGACTTGTCGATGCCGAGCACGATGTCGACCGACCCGTCCTTGAGCGCGCCTTCGGGATCGCTGCCCGTATCGACGATGGAAAGCTTCAGGCCGAGGCTGTCCGCAATGGCAGCGGCCACGTCGACGTCAATGCCAACGATCTTGTTGCCCGACATGCCGGCGAGCGGGGCGCGGCCCGTGTTCACGCCGACGCGCAAAACGCCAGCTTCCTTAATGGTCGGCGATTGAACCTGAGGGGTCTTCGTCTCGGGCTCGTAAGTGGAATCGGTCGAGCAGCCCGTCATTGCGAACGCAAGAGCCATGGCACAACCGATCGCCACGCAAAGGATAGCTTTCCGAAAACGCTTCGTCACCGTAACCTCCGTCTGTTCCTTTTCATGCGCTTCTTTCGGCTGACCTAGTCTTTGCCCCCACACTCGCGCACTGGGTCGTGAGCTTGCACCCGTAGTACCTCTCGCCCGCGGCGGCCTTGTGCCGCACGAAAATGGGATCGGGCGGTGCGACTTACCTCTAGGACGCGCCATGCTCGCTGCGCGCAAAACGCGCAACTTACGTGGATCCTTTCGACCGCGTCTGCCTTGGACTGAGAAACGCTCGGAGCATTTCCGCAACTACAGACCCGAAAGAAGCACGTTTTAGTGTAGCAGAACGGCAACAGCGAATAGAAGCACACACATCATTCCACATGGAAGCGGGGGAAAGAAGACGCTTGGGGTAATATGGGGGCAAACGAATGCATGGCAACGAGAAGGTCGTACGCCAAAGGGGGTTTCCATGCTTTTCCCACTCAGCATCATCGAACCCTGCCTCGAGAAGGCGGGCGTGCCCATCGAGGTCCCTCCCGATTGGGCCCTGCGCACGTTTTCCTATGCCAGCAGCGACACCTCGGCAATCGAAGAGGACGACGGAAAGCAGGCGCTTCTCATCGCTTCCTTCAGTCAGGCGCTCAAGATGGCAGGCGACGGCCAACACGCCCGGTTCTCGCGGTCACCGCAGCCGACGACGCGAAGGACCAGGCAGTCGATAGCGGGCGAGCAGCGTTTCCCCTCGTCGTCACCTCACTTTCCCCCGCCGCTGTCTGCAGCACGGTCAACCGCTACCTCGTGGGCATCCGGGAATGGGATGCCGAGATGTCGCGCCTTGTCCTCTCTAATTGCTCGACCCAGCAGCTCATTGACCTGAGCGAGAAAGTGCTAGGGAAATACATCGCCCTCTCCGATGCTCTCTATGCACGCGTCGCCGCGACACCGCACTTCCCTCCGCTCGACGACATGAGCCGCGCGCTCATCGAGACGGGTAGCTATCCGACCTCGATGATCCCCCAAATCGAGCGCCTCGCCCAAGACCAGCGCTGGCATACGCAAAACAAAAGCCACCTCGACCAGGGAGGCAACGCCATCAACCCACTCCCCAACATGTCGCGGATATATCGCCTCGGGGGAAATTATGCAGCACATCTCGTTATGGTCTCTTCCGAAACATTCAAGCCTTGGCAGCAGTTCCTGTTTAACCTGCTCGCCGACCAAATCGGTACTTGCCTCGATCGATTTTGGCAAACGACCCTCCCCTCGCGAGATAAAGGGGCGGCGTTTCTTTCGTCGATACTGAACGACAACATCCACGACCCCTACGATTTCAAAGAGAAGGCTCGCCTGTTCGGCCTGCCGGTCGAGGGGGTTTTCGAGATAGCGGTAATCACGGGCGCCGAAGAGTGCGGCGGCGTCGCGCACATCGCACATCAGATTCGCACGGGGCTCCAAGCGTGCCGCACCGTGATAGCCGACCAACGCATCTATGTACTGATGATTTCGGCAAAGCGAAGCTCGAAAAGAATCGCCACCATGGAGGACAAGCTCTTCGAGATGATTTCCCGGCTCAATGCAAAAATGGGGTTATCCTCGCGCTTTGACATGCTCGAGTACTGCCATATGGGACGTATGGAAGCGGATGTTGCCCTGGAATACGGCCAGAAGAACTTTTCGAAGTATCTCGCGTTGCAAGCTAGTGAGCCATACCTCGACTGCGTTTTCCGCTTCAACCGCTATTTTCCCTGCTACCTAGTCGATCCCTACACCGACACCGCCGAGTTCATCGCAAAGTACGCCGCATCCCCCAATCTCGTGAGCAGGCTCCGCCGCGCCGACGAGGAGAACGGGACCAACGATTTCGGCCTCTTAAAGATCTACCTCTATTTCGACCGCAGCGTGAAGAAGACGGCCGAGCTTCTGAACATGCATCGCAATACCGTGGTGTATCGGCTCAACAAGATCAAAACCGACTATCGAATCGACCTGGACAATAGCGACACACGTCTCTTCCTTCACTACCTTTTCGGAATCATGGATTAACGGGCCCACATTACCAAATCCCAGGCTGCCTCGCCCCGAATCAGCCTTTATAGAGATGGTTGCCGTCCGGCCATCTGCAGGGATGGAGCGCGCCCGTCGGATTCTCGCGCACATTGTACATGCAGGGAATGTCGCATAAAAGGCCCGTCCAATTGCAACGAAGCCGCTTGCGGGGAGGCAAGGCGGCGCCGCAGCGGGGGCATGCCCACTTCTCGTAGCGCCCGCGCATGACGAGTTTTCCGCATGACTCGCATACGACTGGCTTGGGATGAGGCGGGCGGCACTTCCCGCAAAAGGGATTGCAGCTCATACAGCCCATGGCAAGATTCCTTTCCCGCGACGCAAGTCGGCCCGCACACGAGGAACGGCCGACAGGCGCTCTGACGGATACGGCTCGCCATCGACGACACAAGCCGGCCCGCGCGCACGAAGCGAGCAAAGCCGGCTTGCATCAGGCGAGGTCGCCGTGAAGCTAGTGCTTCTCTACAGCGAGTAAATCATCGACTTCGGGTACTTCTCGGCGTATTTCACAAGCTCTTCGAGCGGCCCGTATTCCATGACGCCCGCCTGGCAGTGATGCACGCAGGTGGGAAGGCGCCCCTCCGCCGTGCGCTCAGCGCACAGGTCGCACAGATGCGAGGGGTACGGGATGTAGGTGAACTCCCACTTGCCATCGAGCATCTGGCGCGGGCCGTCCTGCAGCACGTGCATGCCGAACTGACCCTTGGGAAGCTTATGCTCCTTCTTGCACGCCACCTCGCAGCTGTGGCAGCCGGTGCAGAACTCGTAGTTGATGAAAAGGCCGTTTGCGCTCATTTCCTGCTCCTCCTATTCCGCATCCGCAATCATCTGGGCAACGACCTGGGTAGGCGTCACCTTGCTGTTCTCTTCAGTCACCGGGTAGATCTTGCACAGCAGACAGCGATAGGGCGCGCCGTAGCCGGTTTCGCCGACCACGCACTGGGTGGTCAGATTGTTGATATTGACGTCCCAGATGCCCTGCAGGTTCGGCGCCGCTTCCTCGGTTTCGGGGAACGACCAGCCATGATCGGCGCAGATGGTTCCTTCCTTCATCGTCGGCACCAGGTGGGCGATCTGGCGGCAGCGGCCGCGCTGATTCTCAATCCACACCCATTGCCCATCTTCGATACCGTACTTCTCGGCGTCAACCGGGTTGATGTCGAAGGTCGGCTCGGGGCGGAATTCGCGCATCGTGGGCATATTGCGATGCTCAGAGTGGAAGAATTCCCAGTGGCGCTTGCCGGTGGTGAGCACGAGCGGGTACTCCTTGTAGAGTTCGGGCGCCGAAACGGGGCTCTCGGGCGGCTCCTCGAAATACGGCAGGTCATGGTAGCCGAGCGCACCCAGAAGGCAGCTTTGAAGTTCGAGCTTGCCCGTCATCGTGTTGAATCCAGGCTGTCCGTCGGGGCGAAGCTTGCCCGACTCGTAACGGCGGTAGCCCTGGAAGTTGTACTCGTACATCATGTCCTTGAGCTCGGTCCAGGTGCGCGGTGCGTTGTCCTTTGCCAGCACCCAGTTGAGCAGGGACTCGACATCGTGCCACGGCACGTTGTCGCCGTTCAAGCGCAGGGAGAGGTCAACGAGAATCTCCTCGTCGGACTTCGCTTCCTCATATTGGGTGATCTTGGTGATCGCGCGGCTCGGGGTCCACCATTCGCGGAAGGAGTCGCGCTCGCAGCTCATGGCAACAGGCAGGACGAGGTCAGCGCAGGCGGTCGCGGTCGGGGTCATCCACATATCGGCAACCACGATGAACGGGCAGTTGAGCATCGCCTTGTAAACACGCGGAGCCTCAGCAGCCATGTTCACGATGGGATTCGTGCCTGCAAGGTACATAACCTTGATCTGGTAGGGCTGCTCGGTCTCGAGCTGAAGCAGGATCTCATCGCCTACAGCGCAGGCCGCAGCGCCGTACTTGTGCATCGGGTACTTCTCGACGCCGATACGCTTCTCCTGAAGTTCGGGCGAGATGAAGTAATTGTAGCCGCAGCCGTACAGGGCGTCGACGCCATAGGGGCCGGTCGCCAGGTAGTTGCCGCCGGGCACATCGACGTTGCCAGTGATGCCTTCGAGCACCATGAACGCGTGCGCCTGGCCAACGCCGTTCGGCGTCATGTCGGTCGAAAGGCCCCAATGGAAGGCCGAGGGCTTACCGGATGCGTAGAGACGAGCGGCACCGCGGATATCCTCGGCATCGACCCAGGCGATCTCGGCAGCCCATTCGGGGGTCTTGTCCTTCATCTCATCACGCAACGCATCAAAGCCGTAGCACCAGTTCTCGACGAAATCGTGATCGTAGAGGTCCTCCTCGATGATCACGTTGATCATGGCCATCGCAACGGCAGCGTCGGTGCCGGGACGGGGCTGGATGTTGTACTCGGCACGCGAGCCCATCCAAGTAACGCGCGGGTCGACGTTGATGAGCTTTGAGCCGCCTTCCTTCATGCAGTCGACAAGCCAGTGGCCAAGGAAGCCATCAGCGTTGGTCTTGACGGCGTTGCAGCCCCACTGGAGGATGACCTCGGGGAACTTGTACTCGGGATTATCGTAACGACGCGGGTCGTACTGGCCGCAGTCGACGACGGCAGGGCCGCCCATAACGCCCACGGAAGCCGAGCAGCGCGGCAGGTAGCACGAGTCGCCAGAGAGGAAGCCGCAACCGAAGTTCGGACTCTTGAACGCAGAGTACTCAAGCAGGGGGATTTGCCACACAACGTTGCGGCCGGTGCCTTCAAGGGCGACGATCGCTTCGGGACCGATTTCGTCCCAGGCAGCGCGGACATGCTCCTCGATCATGTCGTACGCCTCATCCCAGGAAATCTGCTCCCACTTGTTCTCACCGCGCTTACCCACACGCTTCAAGGGATGACCCAAACGAGTCGGGTTGTTGATGGCTTCGTCGACCATGTTCAGGCAGCGCATACACAGACGGCCGCGGCTGAACTCATCATTGGGGTCGCCCTCGATGTGGTCGACCTTACCATCCTTGACGTAGAACAGCACGCCGCAACCTTCGTGGCAGCCAGGGCCCGTCCATTGCATGTTGCGGTAAACGTCGAACTCCCCTTCCTTCCAGTGCTTTTCCTTGCGATAGAGATTCTCGTTGAACTTCATCTTCTCGCCCTCTCTCCTCCTCGATGGAGACCCCCGTCAGGTCCCTCTCTGCCATGAAGTATAGGAAGCGCGAGAAGAGACGAGTATGTGCTCAGAGGCCAATAGAAGTACGAATTTATGTATCTACTGCACATGACCAATGTCGAGAAAAGGAAGATGACGCGAATAGCGCGGCGAAGCTACGACGCCTTGACTAAAAACCAGGGGGTCCCGCCAGGTTCTTGCAAGGTTTTTGGGAATCGCGGGAGCGAACGGAAGGCGGAATATGCGCGCGCCCGGCAAAATGCTGCCGGGAAAACCCGCAGAGTCTTGGCAGTGTTGACAGGAATCCCCGCAGATTATTGGAAAAGCGCAGTCGTCCCTGTTTCCATCGCGCCGCGTTTTGACAAGGCTCATGCGCATCATCTGTCAGGATCGCTCGTTACACTCCACATCATGACAGCCTTCACGACAAGCCCCCTCGCCGACACCGCGCGCCTCTACGCCGAGGCCGCGGCGCAAGCTATCGCGGAAACGCTTTGGCCCACCCGCTGCGCCATTTGCGATGAGCCCAGCGAACTTTTATGCGAACGCTGCAGAAGCGAACTTCCCTTCATCGACCTTTGGCGTGCATGCCCCATCTGCGGCGCTCCCTGGGGGCATACGCAGTGCACCGAGTGCAACCCCGTGATGCTTGCCGCAACGGGGCGAGAAGCGGTGGCGTTCTCGAGCCTCGCGAGTCCCTTCGAACTTGCCGAGAGCACGCGGCGCATCGCTGTTGTCTACAAGGACGGGGGCGAGCAACGACTTGCAACGGAGATGGCGCGCTACATGGCACGCTACCTCTCCCCCGAGATCGCGAGCGAAGTGGCAGGGGTCACGTTCGTCCCCGCCTCGCGCAAGGCCCGGGCACGCCGAGGGTTCGACCACGCGGAGCTGCTCGCGCAGGAGGTGGCGCTCGTAATCGGGCGGCCCGTCATCCCCCTGCTTTCCCCGCCGCGTGCCCACGACCAGCGCGCACTCTCGCGTCGCGCGCGCATGGGGAACATGGAGCATGCCGTATCCGCCCTGCCGGGCGCGAGCGCACCGGAAAGCATCCTGCTCATCGACGACGTGTGCACGACAGGCGCCACGCTGTTCGCCGCGTGCGACGCGATACGGGAAGCGGGCGGGCGCAACGTGCACTGCCTCACCTTCGCACGGGCTTGATGCACGGACTTAACGCTCTCGCTTAATACACGACGAGGATCCCTCGTTCCCGCAACGTGGGCCCCTTCGCGAACTATGCCTTCCCGCACCCAAAAAACAGAGGGCCCCCTGAGGGACCCCCGCTGGAAAACGCGTGATCTGCGAGAAGCTGCCGGCAGCTTACTTCTGCGCGGCGATGCCCTGCTGGGCTTCCGAGAACTCCTCGACGTCGACCGAGATGCTGTGCTTGATCGGCTTCCACTGGCACTTCTTCACGAGGGCAACGAGCGCGATGGGCACATACGTCAGCATGAAGAACGGGAAGGTGAACATGTAGCGCACCTTCTTGCGCGTGGGCGCGTGGATGGAATCCCACTCGACGAACGTGGTGAGCACGCCGAAGAGGAACATGAACATGACGTAGTTGAACAGGCAGAAGAAAATCGACGAAATGGAACTCGCAATCATGACGCCCGTCGACATGGCGCCCGTCGCTGCAAGCACGATGATAATCGTGTTGAAGACGACCGACACGATGGTGAGCAGCATGCCAGGAGCGATGGTCATGAGCATGTCGTAGCAGGCGAAGCGGGAACCTTTGGGGTTGGTGAAGACGCCCTTCGCAAGGCGCGCGCCGTAGTGCCAAAACACCTGGTAGAAGCCCTTCGCCCAGCGGAAGCGTTGATTCCAGGAATCGCGGAAGGTAACGGGCTGCTCGTCATAGAGCACCGCCGTCGGAGTGTAGGCGATGCGAATACCCTCGAGGATGCTGTTCGCGGAGAACTCGATGTCCTCGGTGAGCAGGTGCCATCTCCAGCCGTCGTTCTTCTCGATGATGTCCGCTGCGATGAAGAAGCCCGTGCCCGACACCGCGCAGCTCGTGTTAAGCGTGAGGCGCGCCTGGTTCAAAAACTTGGCCTCGCGCAGGAACCACACGGCGTAGCCAGCAGAAATCCAGTTGGAGTCGTAGTTCTTGGAGTTGCGGTAGCTCGTGGACGCCTTCGCGCCGTTGTCGAAGGTCTTGTTCATCTCGCGGAAGTAGTTCACGTCGAGCACGTTGTCGGCATCGAAGACGAAATACGCCTCGTAGCCCCGGTCGGCATACTGGCTGCGGATGATCTTGAAGCCGTAATCGAGCGCATAACCTTTGCCAACCTGTTCGGTGTTGAAGCGCTTGAACACAATCGCGCCCGCCTCGCGCGCCACATCGGCGGTGTTGTCGGTGCAGTTGTCGGCGATGACGAACACGTCGATCAGCTCTGTCGGGTAGTTCTGCACCTTGATGGAGTGAATCAAGTCGCCAATGACCGCGCTTTCGTTGCGGGCAGAAACGACGACGGCGTATCGATGGTTCTTTTTCGCGACAAGCTGCTTCGGCTTGCGCGAGAGCACGACAAGCACGTAGTAGAGCTGATAGGTATAGCAAATGGTAAACGTGATGAAGACGCAGAAGTTGAAGATATCCACAAACGATATCTGCGAGAAGAATTGGTCGAGCACCAGCCCTGCCCCTTACAACTTGTGGCCGCCCGCGCACGGGCGAACTTTGACTTCGCCGCATCCGTTCGCGGCACTTCCGTTCAAACTTTCTGGATTATAGCGGCCTTGAGCGGTTTTGTGCATCTCACGAGGGAAAGCTGTAGCCGAAACGCCCTTTTCGGGCAATAAAAGGGCAGCTTGCACACCTTGGGTGCACAGCATCTTCATATTAACGAGGGGTTGCTTGCGGGCGCACAGCATGTTTTGCTGCACACTGCCGCAACGCCGAGCAGGGGAAGACGTAACTGCACGATTACATTTCGTGAGAACATTACGAGAAACATTTTCGCACATCAGATCGAGAAAATCACGACTGAAAAATGACTATCTCATTAGGTATCATACTTTTCGAGGAGAGGAGTTTCCTAAACATACAAGGGCAAAAGCCGCGCCCACACCAATAGCTGAAACGCCTCTCGAAGCGAGCGCCGGACCGATCATCTGGCGCTCGCTTTCATTTTGGTCTCGATGAGCCCAAGCTCGCAGGATCGCCATCAAGCTCGAACAGGGGCGATGTCCTCACGGCCACTGGGCCCGAACGCGGATCACTGATAGAAGCGCAACACGCCGCGGGGCACGCCGCGAGACCACATGCTGTGCACGTCCACCGGCCCATACGCATCGATGATCATATCGTTGCCCAGATAGATTGCAACATGACCCTCCCAGGAAATCACGTCGCCGCGCTGCCGCATCGACAGGGGCAGGTGGAGCACGTCACCGTAGTCCCACATATTGTTCGCGTCGTGACTATGCCAGCCGTCAGCACCGGTCGCATAGTGGTCGTAGGGGTTGAACTCACCCAAATCCATGCCCGTCGCGTACAAGCATTGGTACACAAGCCCGATGCAGTCGACGCCCACGCCCGGCTCCATGGAATAATTCCAGCGGTATGCCGTGCCGATATAGTCGTACGCACGGTCGATGAAGGCGTTGACGCAATCCTCGCGCGTCGCATCAGGAGCGACTTGCGAAGGGGTAACATAAGTGAAGTACCCGCTCGCGTAATCGGGTAGCGTCACCGTCCTTGAGCTCACCTGGTAGTATCCTGCAGGATTCTGATACCCTACCTTGCCGGGCAACGTCGCCATCTGGAAGGTGAGGCGCGCAGCAGCGTCTCGGCCCACAAGCTCGACGTTCGATCCACCCGACGCGCCCGTCGTCCCGAGCGCTACCGAACCGCTCGCGAACGGAACGAGGGAGAAAGTGCCGTCGCCGTTATAGATCGCCCGCCACTTCTGAGCCTGCGAGCCGTTGACCTCGTGCTGCTGCACATTCGTCCCCGCAGCCATGATACCGTCGCAGATGTCGATCGCCATCTTTGAGCCGCAGTTCGTGAACGTGTAGGAGCCGTCCTGGTTGTGCTCGATGTTCCAAATCTGCGCGCCCGTTCCATTCGATATCCATGTCTGAATGTTCGCGTTGGACTTCTGGGACTCATCCCTCAAGTCGATGACCTGGTCGGTTCCAGCAAGGCAAATCGTGTACAGCCCCTCGGGCAGAGGCTGCGTCTCGCGTAGCGAGAATCGCTGGGCATCCATCCCGTTCGCCGCATAGGTTTGCACATTGGTACCCGCGTCGGTGCACCCATCCGCAAGATCGAGCACGCGCCCCGTGCCAAGGTTCGTGAAGACGACGAAGCCGCCGGAGAAGTCGGCACGCCACAACTGCTCGCTCGACCCGTCCGCGGCACGCTGCACCGCGTTGCCGTTCGAATCGGCGGCAAGCTGCTTGCCAGAGCACGCCGCCTGCAGGGTATAGGTATTGACCTTCCCCGATGCGCGCTTCACATACCATTTCTGCGCAAGCGATCCGTTGTCGTGCCAGATCTGCACGTTCGCGCCGTCATCGACGGATGCGTCCACGACATCGAGGTGCTTCGAGGAATCCCTCTTTGGGGAGATCGTGAAAAGACCCTCGGAAAGCAGGTCCTGCTGCTCGACGAGGACAAACGACGAAGAGTCCTCCTCGGGGGATTCGACTGCCTGCAGAGAAGACCCCATGGCCAGGTCTTGCGGGGCAAGCCAGTAGCCGGTCGCAAGGTTGCAGAAGCGCAGCGCACCCGACTCCGTTCGCACGGTCGACCATTGCTGACGCTTGCTTTGGGAAACGACTGCGCCGAGGGAGACATCCGAAGGGGAGCTCGCGATGCCGGGAGCCGTCTCAAGTGCAAGGCCGGTCTCCGCGTAGATAATGTGGTAGTAGCCGTTATCGTAAGAGAACGTGAAGGTCTGGGAAAGCGAGAAGTTCGCGCTCGCAAGCTGAACGTCCCCGTCGGAGCGCGCGCCGACCGAGAGGGAGCTTGCCGATGCGGAGCGAATGAACCAATACCCGGACAGACCCAGGTCCTCGCAAGGAGAGACAAGAGGAGCGGAGCCGTCGTCGAACACCCCGACATCGTATCCGCGCATGAAGACAGTGGCCGCACGCTCGCGCGGAAGCTCTGCGGTCGGGCAGAGCTCGAAGATGCCGCCGCCCCGGTCATAACCCGAGACCAAGCCCTTATCGGCACACCACGCAAGACCGCGCGCCGCCCATTGTGGAACGCTTTCGCTATCAGAGAAGCGCGTGAGCGATGCGGTGCCATAGTTGGGACCCACGTGGTTGAAGTTCGCAATGATGGTGCAGAATTGGTCGAGGGTTACGGGGACGTCGGGTTTGAAGGCGAACGTGCCATCGTCTTGAGGAAAGCCGTTGATCACCTTGTTCTCGACCGACCAGTTAGCTGCTGCGGTGTACCATGTCCGGGACTCAACGTCGTCCATCCCCGTCTCGTTGTCGGCGTCGCCAAGGTAGGATGCCGCAGCCTCGGGGTCGGCATAGCGCCACATCATGACAGCCATCTGCGCGCGAGTGAGGCTTTGGCCCACGCCGAACAGCGTCGTACCCGCAATGCCCTTCATGATCTTTTTCTGCTGGCAGAAGAGCACGCCCGGCTCGTACCATGAGCCAGGCTCTACATCGGTAAATGTTTCGGGCGCCGAGGGTTCGGGGGCGCTTGGGGCATCGCCGGTATCGGGAGCGCCTACGCTGCCGCCCGAGGTGGGGCCTATGTTACCGCCATCGCGCGCGGTGTTGTCAGAATTCGAGTTCGAAGGGTCACCGGCATCCGAAGAGCTGGGGTTGCCCTCATTGTCGCTGCCATCGGAGGCATTGCTTCCACCTGGAGCGCCGTTTTCGTTTCCCGTCGCAGAAGCATTGCCCGCCCCCGAACCGGAAACGCTGCCCGCGCCCGAGGCGTCGCTCCCCTCGCCAGACTCATCGCTGGAGCCTTCGCCTGCCTGAGCCCCGAGATCAGCAAGACAAGCATTCGATGCCGCATCAGCGACGGAAGACCCCCCCCGACCTCTCCAAAGGCCGCCGCGGGGACAAGGCCCGCGACGAGCGCCGCCGAGGCGAGGACCGCCAGCGCCTTGCGAGCGCCGTTATCTATAAGAGTACGTCGCATGATTCCCCATTTCATATAGTGCTTTCGGATACGCGCATCAGAAGACAAGCTACCCGAAAGCTCTTCGACGATGGGATGGTACCACTCTTGCAGGCCGCCGGTCAGCAGAGTCGTCCATTTGGGCGACCACGGCGACAGGCGGGGTCGCGCGACATATGCGCGAGATCAGTATTCCACCCCTTCGCGCGACGGGACACCCTGCTCGAACGGGTGCTTCTTACACACCATCTCCGTCAGGTAGTCCGCGTGCGAGGCGATGTCCTCGCTCGGGTTGCGGCCGGTAAGCACCACTTCGAGCTCGCCCGTTCCCCTCTTGAGCACGCGGGTCACGGCAGCCGCGTCCACAAGTCCCATCGCGAGCGCATCGAGCACTTCGTCGAGCACGAGCAGCCGCGCACCCGAGGCCTCCACCTCATCGAGGGCCGCCGCAAGGTTCTTGTCGTGGGCCTTCCGCACCGCCGCAAGCTCCTCGTTGGTCATCTCCCAGGTGAACTTGCCAGTCGGCACGCCGGCGAACACGGGAACGCCGAGTCGATCGGAGAGGATGCGCACCTCGCCGCTTTCGCCGTCTTTCAGAAACTGCACGATAACGACGCGGCCGCCGGCGGCGAGCATGCGCAGCGCAAGCCCCATCGCCGCCGTTGTTTTCCCCTTGCCGTCGCCGTAATACACGTGGATCATGGTACTTCTCCTTACGATCGTTTCACCAGCCAACTTCCCGTTTCGCCGTCCCGCCGAAGAGGGAAAAGGGGCGGCGCCTACATGATTCCCATTTCGAAGGCGCGCTTGAGTACCACGGCCACACGCTCGCGGGCAACGTCCTCACCGGGCACAAGATACTTGCCAGTGGGCCAATCATAGCCCTCGACGAGCCCCTTTTTGGCAGCCCACGCGAAGGCGCTGCGCGACCAGTCGCTCGCCAAGTCGCCGTCGGCGAAGGCGGACAGGTCACTGCCCCCGGACTCAAGCTCGCCGGGAGCTGCACACAAGCGCGCAAGGACGGTGACCAGCTGCTCGAAGGAGACTTTGCCCTCGGCGGCGAAGTCCCTCGTGCCATCCTCGAGCACGATGCCGGTGATCACGCCGTTTGCGAAAGCCCAGTTCGCAGCCGCGGTATAGTACATGCCATCGGCTGAGCCCGCAATATCGATCTCGTTCTTGGCAGTCTTGGGGTCGTAGGACGCGTACTCGTCGGGGCAAGCGTTGCGCCAAAGGATCGTGGCGAGCTGGCCGCGCGTGAGGGTGTCGCCAACACCGAAAAGCCCCGCCTTGTCGCCGTCAGTGTAGCCCGTGATGAGGCCGCGCGCAGCCACGAAGGTCACGGCATCGCCGTACCAATCCGAATAATCCACATCGGAGAAGACAGGGGCGGAACCGGAGGAGCCTACTTGCACGGTGATCTCGTATCTCTGAGCGGGGACATTCGCAGCATCGTTCATAGTCGGCCAGCTCGGGTCGCCGCAAACGACCTCGACCACCGAACCATCCGAGACGGGAATTTCCGCGCCACGCTTGTACCACGCGCCGCCAACACGTGCCTTCACCTGGAAGTTCTTGTTTGTTGCCGTTGGCGTGAACGCCACGCTCGTCGAGCCTTCGGGCAGCGTGAGCGTATACGAATGGACGTCGGCACTAAACGACGGGGACAAGATGCCCGCGCCAACCGAGAGCGAGGCCACCGTCTTATCGTTGCTTCCCCAGTCGCTGCCAAGGTCGGGCCCGCCGTCAAGCGTGTACATGAGGTCGACCTCGGAGCCAGGCTCCAAAACTCCGCTGCTCACGGTCACCGAGGAGAAACCCGTGTTCGCGAACCAATCGTCGATCGTGCCCATCCAACCGCTTTTCTTCCCGCAGTCGAACTCGCCAAGCCCCGCGACGGAAGTGATGTAACCCTTGTCGGCTCCGACGACGGCAACGCCCTTCTCGTTTGCAAGGCGCACGATCGCCGACATCGCACTGTCCGACGAATACAGGTCGACGTCCCCTTCGGCAATGGTGCCGCGGGGCGCGGGGTAGTTTACGCCGGCGGGACGTGCGAGCGTGTCGCTGATGCTGACGTGCACCTGCCCGATCGGCGTTTCCCCTGATGGGATGTCGCCTATCGCGACAAATGCCAAGCTGGGCACGAGCCCGCAGGCCACAACTGCGGACAGGAGCAGGGCGACAAGCTTTCTCTTCAGATTCATGCGGTCCTTCCTTTCTCTTGGATTTTCCTCTCAAGCGAACTTTGATTATCCCTCGTCGGCACGGCACCCACTTTTCGCACACAGAAGGCTTCGCCGGCCACTTGAAGCGCGAGCGGCAGAAGGCACAGCGCGAGAAACGCCGCAAAGACGGCCACGCCCGCAGACGACGCCTTCGGCAGCACGATGATGGGGCTGAAGAGCATTTGCGTCTGACCGAGCGCCGTAGCTGCAGCGCACACGGTGATAAGCGCCACAAGGATAACGGCAAGCGCGCGGTCGCGGTTGTCGAAGCGGTAGAGCGAATACGCCGTACGCCCGCGCAAGGCCGCACCGCGGCTTCTCATAGAGTCCGACATCTCGATGAATCGCTCGATCGACCAGGAAACAAGGATGGAAGCTCTCCGCAGCGCGTTCGCGATTCGACGCAGGATGCTCCCCTGGCCTGGCCCCCTCCCGATGCCCGACTGCGCCACGGCGATCTTGCGCGCGCGGTCGCCCGCCACCGGCACCGCGCGGAGCGTCACCGCGAGCATCATCGCTGCTTTCGGGAAGACGCGCCCCAAAAGGAACACCACCTTATCAGCGGTGAAGACGCAAAGGGCGCACGAGAGCCACACGAGAATTGCCGCGACCTTGAAACCCACGAGGACGCCGCAGGTCAGCGACTCGATGGTAATGCTGTTGCCGATGGGGGTTCGCGCGAGGTTCGTCACGCCGAAGTGCACGTTCAACGCGAACAGCGCCGCGAAGGCGAGCGCGCACAGGGCGAGCGCGCAGCCGATGGCGACGGCACGGGGGCCGCGAAGCCTTACGGAGAAGGCGAGCGCGCACAGGAAGGACACCGCCACAAGGCCGGGGCGCGTCCAGCATGCCGTGAACGCCACCACGGCGACGAAGAGCAGCAGGTTCAGCGCGGGATGATAGGATGCGAAGTTCATGCGCCCCCTATCTCGCAAGACCGTACTTTACGCGCACGCGTTCGAGCTTGCCGAGCAGCGGGTTGGCGAGAACGAGCAGGGTGATCGCCGTCGCTGCCGCCTGGACCGCGTTCACGGGAAGGCCGGACGCGTAGATGGCGAGAGCGCTTTCGGGCGTTATGACGGAGACCATCGTGAAGAGCGAACATGTGTCCAAAATGGGCCCGACCACCACGATGACGAACGCCGCGCCCGCAAGCGAGAGCAGCGTCTTCGCGCGGTTGCTCAAATCGCTTCGAGGAATCACCCCCCGCTCGGCGAGAAATCCCACGACGAACCCGGCGATGCCGTAGGCAAGCATCTGCCAAGGGGTCCACGGCCCCTGGCCAAAGACGAAATCGCTGACGAGCAGCGAGATCGCCCCCACCAGGAAGCCCGAGCGCGACCCCAAGGCAACACCCGCGATCATGACGATGGCGGCGATGGGCTTGAAGTGCGGGACCCAGATGAACGCCACGCGAGCGACCACGGCAAGCGCGCACATCACCGCGATGATCACGAGCTCGCGAGCTTGCGGCCTGCGCGACTCGAACGACACGAAGAAGGGCACCATCGCATAGATGATGACGAGGATGCTCGTCACGTAGTAGCTGCCCGAGCCGAACACCGTTCCCGCCCACACCGTGATCGGCGTGAGCACAACGACGACCAGCCACGACAGGACGGTTTTCCAGCGGGCTTCCTTTTCTAGCGCACCATGCATTGCCCGATCACATCCTCATCGGTAATCGCACGCGGGAACACGTGCCGGCTCATGCGATTCGCCGCCGTGGTATAGAAGCTGTTCGACGAGAAGAACGTGCGCGGCGTGCTTTGGGCGACGATCTCGCCGTCGAACATCATGGCCACCGCGTCGGCGTAGCGCGCGCAGAACTCGATGTCGTGCGACACCATGACGATGGCGACGCCGTCGCGTTTGAGATCATCGAGCACCGAGGCGAGCTTGCGCTTGAAAAAGGCGTCGATACCCTTGGTCGGCTCGTCGAGCAGGAGAATTTTCGGCTCGGTGAGCAGGACTTTCGCGAGTGCGGCACGCTGCTGCTCGCCGCCCGAGAGGTCGAAGGGGTGCGAATCGAGCAAGCTCTCGATGTCGGCCATGTCGATGGCATGCTCGATGCGGCGGGCACGCTCGGCCTCGGGCAGACGGGATGAGGCGAGCATCTCGGCCAAATCCTCGCGCACCGTCTTCTTGACGAAGAGGTTCTGCGGGTCCTGGGGCAGAAGCGCAAGGCATCCATCGAAGAGACTTCCCGCTTTCCAATCCTTTAGCTTCCTGCCGAATATGTGCACGGTGCCACGATAGGGCTTCGAGATTCCGCAGGCCACGCGCAGCAGGGTCGACTTGCCCGCTCCGTTGCCTCCCATGATGGCGAGAATCGACCCAGGTGCGACGTCGAGCGACGCGCCTCGCAGCACGTCGGGAAGATCGCGATCGTAGCGAAACCACACCTCTTTGAGCGAGAGGGCCGGGTGCTCCACCGCATCGAGCGGGGCGTCTGCGGGAATCGCGTCCGCATGCGCCGTTCCGTCGGAAGAGAGGTCCGCAAGCCAGCGCCTCCCCTCGCGCACCGTAAGCGGGGCCGCGAAGGCGTCCGCTCCATCGCGGGAATGCTCGTTGGAATTACCTTCCCCAACCGCTGCGTTATTCTCGATGACGCAATCTTCACCAGCGGAAACGGCCGTCTTTCCTTCAGCTTTGAGCTGCGCGGGCGCCTTAGCCGGGCACGTCTTCTCCAAGCCCGCCTCGCGAGCAGCTTCCACCCCGTAGAAGATGCGCAGGGGCGCAGGCAGCGCCGCCATCATGTCGTTTTCCGATGCGTGGAGCAAGCGCGCAACCTCGCGCGGGCTGCCAACCGACGCAATCGCGCCCCGGTCCATGACGACCACCTTGTCGGCGCAGGCGAAGACTTCTTCCAGGCGATGCTCGGTCAATACGACGGTCACGCCAAGCTCGAGGTTGATCTTGCGAACCGTGTTCAGGAAATCCGACGCCGCAATGGGGTCGAGCTGGCTTGTGGGTTCGTCGAGGATGAGCACACTCGGCCGCATCGCCATGATAGACGCCAAGTTCAACAGCTGTTTTTGACCGCCCGACAGGTCGCGAACGTCCTTGTGAAACCAGCTTTCGATGCCGAAGTAGCTCGCCATCTCCGCCACGCGAAAGCGCATCGAGTCCTTGTCGCACCCCAGGCTCTCCAGGCCGAACGCCAGCTCATGCCACACCTTATCGGTCACAATTTGCGCATCGGGGTTCTGCATGACGAACCCGATCTTCGCGCTTTGGTCGCGTTGCGGGACATCTTCGAGCGGCATCCCCTCGAAGAGGATGCGGCCTGTGCGTTCACCGTGCGGCGTAAGCACGCTTTTCAGGTGGCGAAGGAGCGTGGTCTTGCCGCATCCGCTCTTTCCGCAGATGACGACATAACTTCCCTGCTCTATCTCGAGCGATACGCCGTCGAGGGCACGACGGTCCGCCCCAGGGTAGGCAAACGTCAGCTGTTCGATAGCGAAATGTGCCATAAGAGCCTCTCTCCAATGGTAATGGCGGACGGCAGCGCCATGAATGCCGAATATGCAACGAGCCCGCACGCCGAGATGGGGTCGGGAACTGACCCCATCATAAGCGAGATGGGGTCAGGTGCCGCCCCAGCTCCTGCCGAGATGAGGCCAGACGCCGGCGCGATGGCAAGGGAAGCGAAGTCCGCGCTTGCAAACCTGCCGGCAATCGCCGCGACCGAGATCGCAGCGAGCAACGCCATGCACGCAAGGAGCGCCCCATCGCGCGCGGTGAAGCGATAGCGCGCGTAGGCAGTGCGCCTCGCCTGGCCGAAGCCTCGGCTGCGCATGGAGTCGGCCGTCGACATGCCCCCCTCAAGCGCCCACGATGTGAGCGCCGAGAGAATAGCCGACGCTCCCCCGACGCGCTCCGAGAGCTTCCCGACCGCCGGGCTGCGCCCGATTCCCGAGCGCGCCGCCACAAGCTCGTCGATTTTGCGGTGATACGCGGGGATAAGGCGGAGCACCATCGTGAACACGAGCGTGACCGACGGTGCCATCCGCCCGAACAGGTAGGTGAACTTGTCGCTCGTCATGACAATGTTGTAGCAGGAAAACCATAGCAGCATCCCCACAAGCAGCGCCGCCGTCTGCACGCCGAACGCGAGGGCCTCGAGCGTGTAGGGCCTGTCGAAGTAGGTGAAGAGGACGACGTCTCCCCTCGTATTGAACAGGGGGTTCAGCACAGCGACCGCGATGAAGAGCACCACCATCCCCGCGAACATGCGAAGGCTGCGCCTTCCTGCGAGCACCGCGTAGTAAAGCCCCGAGAACACCACGGTCGCCGCGAGAAACGCCGGGTTGCGCACGAACATGCCGAGGACGATCGCGCACGCGAAGAAGGTGAAGACGAGCGCTGGGTGATACGAACCGAACGCGTCTGCGCCCCTCGTTGCGCCCGCGGGCGAGCAAGCACCGCCGGACCTCATTGATCCGCCTCCGCTTGGTCGTCCTTGCGAGCAAGGCGCGCCCGGTAGACCCCGAGCGCGGCGAGGGCGCATGCCGCGACGACGGCGATGCCCGCCCAAAGCCACGGTGACGAGGCGTTATCACTGGCAGCGGCGGCATCTGCCGAGGAGTCTTGCCCTGGCTGATCGCCTGGCGCGGATGCGGCATTCAAGGCGTCAATATCGGGGTCGTCTTCGCTTGAGGCGACTTTAGAAGAAAGCGAGGAGGTCGCGACCATCTTCTCGCCAGATGGTGCCGCTGTCTGGGCCGCGAAGAGCGTCTTGCCCGATGGAGCCCCGCCGCCCTGCGCCCCCGCGCCTCCTGAAGGCTGACCGCTCGGTGTCGGTTCAGGGTCGGGAGTCGGAATTGGGTCAGGGTCGGGCGCGGGGTCGGGGTCTGGCGGGACATCGGGCGGAACCGCGGACGCGACGTCGCTCATATCGAAAAGCGACGTCTTCCCCGAAAGAAGGCGTTCATAGGCAACGAGCGCGTAAAGTCCCTGCTCAGTCGCCATCCCATTCACTTCACCGTCGGCAACATGCTTGAATCCCCCGCCGGGGACCGCGAATGCGCACAGCGCATCAAACACCGAGCCGCCCGCCTTCGCGAAACGCGCGTCGGAGGCAGGGTCGATGCCGAGCGCAGAGAGCGCGACGACGACCTGCGCGCAGCTTTCCGAGGTGGCGGAACCCGCATCGCCGTAGCCGCCATCTTCTCCCTGCAAAGACGAGAGGACGGACAGCCCCCGCTCAACCGCGGCAGCCGCATCGGCCCGCGCGCCGCGATACGGAGCGAGAGAGGTGAGCGCCATGGCCGTCATGTCGACGTCGGGCACCGAGCCTGAAAGCGCCCAGCCTCCGCCTGCAATCTCGGAGTCGAGAACGGCGTCAACGAGCGCATCGCGCGTCGTCTGGCGCTTGCCCTCGGGGGCAGTCGGGACATTGTAGCCGCGCGAGTCGAGCGCGATGAGTGCCCAGATGGGGCCGTTCACGCCCTGCCAGCATACCTGGTCGAAGTCGCCGAGAGGCGAAAGCGCATCGTATCCGGCGACGTCAGTCGGGTCGAAGCCCAGCGAGGACAGGGCGAGCACAACGCGCGAGTACTCGGTGTACTTCACGCGATGAAGCACACCGCCTGTATCCCTGAGCGTTCGCACCAGGTTGGAGTAGTAGGACGCAGCATAATCGGCGGGGAGGCCGCCGTTGCGCGCGAGGCCGATGACGGCCCACTCGCCGCCGATGGAGGACACCCCGGGATCGGGAACGCTCGCCGAGAGATAGGCGGCCGTCTCTACGAGGATTTCCCCATAACCAGCGGGAGCCGCAGGGGCGCCCGAGTCGAAGTTGAGAGCCGACTCGTCGTTGGCGAGCGATGGCGCCGGGGAAAGGGAGCACACAAGGGTAAGTGCCAGTACCGCCGCTAAGGCACGTTTCGCCGCCACGCGTTCCCTTCTCGTGTTATTTCTCGTCGTCATCACTACTGCTCCACCGATGCGCCCAGGTCAGCGCCATATCCCTTGCACGTGTAGCACCACACGATGACATCGCCATCGCGCACCTGGTACTCCGAGCAGCCGTAGTTCGGGAACCAGCCGTTCACTTTGTACATCCAGCCCGATTCGTTACCGCAATCGAACTCGTAGAGGTTGTTGATGCCCTCCACATAATAAGAGCCGTAGCCTGGGGTATAGGAATATTCGAGTTGCAGCCCCGTGGCGGAGGACGCGGCCTTCAGAACGTCGAGCACCGTGTCGCCCTGCGCGAAGCGAACTGTGGAAGCTGCCAAGATCACGCCGTTTCCAGGCACGCAGGAGCTTTTGCCCGGAGCCAAATCGCCCATGTTGTCGAGGATGGTGTCGCAGCGCACCTGAATCGTGCAGGTCTGCGCGGGGATGTCGCCTTCGACTGCCACGGCGCCTTGAGAAGGTCCTTCGGATGGGGCCTGGCTTCCTGCAGATTCCGAGCCCGAGGCCGCACCCACCCCCGCGCCCGGCGCCGCCCCTTCGCCCGCTGCCAGGTCGAGCTCTTGCTGCACCTGCTCGGTGGCAAATTCTTCTTGAGAGTCGGGGGGTTCTTCGCCGTCAACTTGGGAAGCTGAAAGCGTCGGAGCGTTCGGCTCGGAGAGCTCGGTCGAATCCGAATCGCGCAAGCTCGTCACCGCCATCGCGCCGGCAAACACGACCACGGCGCAGAGCGCAACCATGACCGCGTTCAGCACGCGCTTTTTGGTCTTTGTCTCAGCCATAGTCTTTCTCCTTACGCTCAATGCCCCATTGGCGAGGCAGCAACATCGTATCCGCGGGAAACTCCGCTACGCTCAGCAGATCCCACGGAAGCCGTCTTGCCCCCGGTTCACCAGAACGGCCCCTTCAGGCCTGACGGCATCTCACGTCGGCACGATGCGCGGGCTTGGGTGCCGCCAGATCACCAGCGGCACCAAGTTTTCAATTTACTTCAAGACGCCCATCTCGAAGGCGCGCATGAGCACGGTCGCCGCGCGCTCGCGGGATGCGTTCTCGCCGGGGGCGAGGCGCTTGCCGGCAGGCTCGTCGTAGCCCTCGATAAGCCCCTTGTCGGCGGCCCACTTGAGGTAGGGCGCCGACCACTCGCTCGCGTCGGCGCCGTCCACGAAGGCGGACAGGTCGCTGCCCGCGGCCTCGAGCTCGCCGGGCGCGGCGCCGAGGCGGCCCAGGATCGTGGCCAGCTGCTCGAAGGTCACGGGCTCGTCGGCGGCGAAGTCGAGCGCGCCGCCCGGGCGCTCGATGCCGGTGATGACGCCCTTCTCGACGGCCCAGTTGGCGGCGGCGGTGTAGAACATGCCGTCCGCGGAGCCCGCGATGCCCGTGGCGTCCTTCGCGGCCGCGGGGTCGTAGGAGGCCGCCTCGTCCGGGCAGGCGTTGCGCCAGAGGATCGTGGCCAGCTCGCCTCGGGTGAGCGCGCTGCCCACGCCGAAGATGGTCGTGCCCTCGTATCCCCTCATGAGGCCGCGGCCCGCGACGAAGTCGACGCCGGGCGCGTACCAGGAGCTGTAGTCCACGTCGGTGAAACGCGGCGCAGGCGGGTAGAACACCTCGAGCGCGCCTTCGGCTCCTCCAATAATCTCGTACTTGCTGCCCCAGTTGTTCTCGTCCACCTTGAGCTTGGCAATCGGGACGATTCGGTAGGCTCCTGCCTTGTTGCACGCCTCTTCAGCGCTCACCACGTTACCGTCGGCGTCGATCAGCTGGTAGCCATAGGCGTTCTCGAGCGCCTCATCCGCCGAATCGCCGTCAGCGAAAGCGGAGTACACCTTGCCGTTGCGAACGAAATCAAGATAGGTCACTGCGATATCGGGAAGCGCATCGCCGATAGTGATCCTCGCGCTGCTGGGCTGAGGCTCAAGAGGTCGCTTAACGACGTTGCCGCTGATGACCACATTGGCATCATCGGACGTCGCAGGCTCGGACGTGCCGCCCACGGTGTCGGACAGATACGTCACGTCGATGCGCGCACGCCCTTCCCCGTTTGCCTTGAACGTCACAGTCGAGTTGCTATCCGAGTCGGACTGGCCGACAACCGCGAGCACGTCGGAGTCGCTGCTTGTCCAGGTCCAGCTGAAGTTCTCCCCAGGGTTGTCCAGCGTCTTCATGAAGTCGACAACCTCGCCGTAAACCCAGGTCGAGACATAGGACGCCTCATCGAATCCCGCACGAGCCAACTGCCGCACGGAAAGCGGCGCGGAGCCCCTGCAGTTTTTGGCCTCGATGGCGACGTCGTAGCCGCTCGTCTTGAACGCGCTTTCAGAGCTCGCCGCCTTCGAATAGCTGAGCGTTCCATCGTCGACAACGCTCACGCTGTCGAGAACGGTCTCGGAAGTTGCCTTGCCGACCGCCACGATCTTCGCACCGTCAGGAACCTCGCCTTCCGCGAAGAAATCGTTCGCCGTCAGCGTGCCGGAAATCGGACCGTAGCCCTCACCGCGCCAAATCACCTGAATAGTTGGGTCAACGAAGGAAGCTGCGGAAAGCTGCGCCTTGGTGATCTTAGCGCGATCGAACGTGGCGCTCGGAGATGCAAGCATGTACTTGTCGGCATCGGCACCCGTCAAGGAAAGCTCGAGCGTCACGGTCTTGTCCGTTCCAGCGTCGACGTCGCCATCGGCATAGGGCCCAGGGGTCGCCACAATCGAGACGTCGTCATCGCCGCACTTCCCCGCGAAGCCGACAGTGCCGTCAAGGATACCTGCGCCCGTAGTGCCGTCGTAGACCTTCACGACGGTGATATCGGAGAAGTCAAGGTCGCTTAGCTGCTTGGGCCCAATCGTGAACGTCCAGTTCGGATCGGTGAGCGTGGCGGCATTGTAGCTGTCGCACTCCTGAACGTCGAGCTGCACGGTATAGGTGCCCGGATCGACCGCTTCGGTTACCGTGGCGCCGTTGCTAAGGTAGCTTACCGTCTGCGCTCCGTCACAGGAAAGCTTGCCTGCGAACTCGAAGCTTGCCTGCTTGGCACTTCCGTCGTAGGCAAGGTCACTCGGTGCCGCGAACGTGAAATCCGAGGGCGCGAGGGTGCGCCTCACGACGTCGATGTCGATGCTGCCGACCTGCGCCGCGTATTCCTCTGTTGCGAGGAAGTTGAAGATTACCTCGTAGCGGGCGGCCTTCGCGAAGGTGAAGCAATCGGCAGACTCGGTCGGGGTGAGATAGCAGCCGTTGGCTTCGCTCCAAGTGAGGCTCTTAGACCCTGCGTAGCAAGAGACGGAACCTTGAAGGTTTTTGACAGGCGCGCCGTCCGCCTTGTAGCTGACCGCGAAGACGACCTCATCGCCGCAGGTGAAGGTCGCATCAGGCGATTCGACGAAAAGTCCGGTGCCCGCGTCCACCGTGCCGGCCTTGATCTCGGTCGTGATGACAGGGGGCGCATAGGCCGCAGGCTCGATCGTGCCGGGGATGACCTTGGTCATGCTGGCGCCGCCCGTTTGCAGCGTGACGGTCGCCGTGAAGCTGCCCGCTTCGCCGTCCTGGTTCGCGAAGGTTCCCGCCGTGGCAGCACGCACGTCGCTCACGACAACCGAGCTGTTGTCTTCGGTGATGCCCTCGATCTTCCGGATTTCGCCCAACACCCAAGCGGCAAGGCTGCTCTCTTCGTTGGCATCGGTCATCGAGACGGTGAAGGAATCGGGCAAGCTGTCCACAAGTTCGCTCACAACAGGGGCGATGCGGATATGGGGGTACATCCGGTCAATCGGATAAGGATAGCCCTCCACCTTGCGAGACGTCGTGAAGGCGTCCACCTGCACGAGGCCGCTACCCTGGTCCTCATAGAGCTTTTGGGCATTCGAGCTGGGAAGATTGATGGTTTGGACGGGGTTTCTCATCGCAGAGTTATCACCCCGCGAAACGGCGTCGAGCATCGCCTGCGGCGAGGTGAAGGTCATCGTGTAGCAGAAGGCAAAGGCGCTGTCGGCGCTGACCTTCAGCGAGACGTCGCCCTCGAGCGTAAGCGAGGACACGTCGATGCCGTACTCCCCGTATTTGCCGGTCACCGTAACGGTTGCCGAAGTACCCTCGGGCGCATAAATCTTGAGGTTGCCGCTGCCGCCCGCTGAGCCCAGGTCGATGATACACGGGCCCGTACCGACATTCTGGGAGGATTGGAATTTCACGTCGCCGTCGACGCACAGGTTGATATCGCCCTCGGAGTAGAGCAGTTTTTGATTGTACGCGGAGGTCACGACAAGGCCGTCATGCAGGAAGAGGGTACTCGTGGCCTTATCATAGGACGCGAGGCCGTCGCCGAGGATGTCAGCTTCATTTCGCTCGCTCACACGCACGCCGTCAAGCCAGATGTCGTAATACACCGTGTCGTCAACGAACGTCTCACCCGTAGGAATCGGATAACCGTCGCTGTTCAGCACCCACTTGTTCAGGTTCGGTTCGGCATCCATGTTGTAGAGGTTCTCGTTGAGCGCAGCGAGAAGCTCACCGTCACTTCCACCGCCGAGGTTGCCTTTGCCCGTGAAGTGCGGGACATAAGAGCCCTCGCCTTCTGCGCCGATGTCGTAAAGGCCCGAGCCATCCTTTGCGTAGCAGTCCTGAACAACAACGTCTTTGTTCTTGCCGACAAGCGTCGCCACATAGTTCCGTCTTCCATACTCTTTGATGCCGGAGATATCGCTTGTGGTGTAGCAGTTTTTGATCTTAACGGGAGCCTCACCGGCAATGCCGCCAACGCGGCTGCCACCATGAAGGTACCCCAGATTCGCGCAGTTATAGAATTCGGAGCCTTCCGCCAGGGCAACAATGCCGCCGCTTTGGGTGATTGATTGGTAAGAGCTGGCATTGTCGATGTCCATCTCGTTCCAGCAGTTCTTGAAGGTTACGCGGGACGAACGGCCCACGATGCCACCGAGCGTGCCCGAGCCCTGAATGGACCCTGAGGCATGCGTACCGGTGACGCTACCAGGCCACGCAAAGCCTACAATACCACCGGTAGCTTTGTAACCACTAGTGAGCACGATATTGTTCTCGCCGGCGCAATCGCTCAAGGATGTCCCAGAGGTTTCGCCCGCGAAGACGCCAATGTAACTTGTATAGCTCTGCGATTGATAAGATGAGTTGACGTAGCTGTCCTTGATGGTAAGGTCCCGAATATATCCACTGCTTGCGATCCTGCCGACCAAGCCAACCTTCGCTTCGCTGCACTTGATGTACATGCCCGAAATCGAGTGGCCGTCGCCGTCGATGTGCCAGCTGGCCTCCCCCATCGGAAGCCATTCGTTGGGCTGAGATGTTGTCGTAGCCCCCCGTTTCGTGAACGCGCCGCTCTTGTCGAACGTGCCGTCGTTCAAGACGATGTCGTTCGTGAGTTTCACATAGCAGCTGTCGAGCCCCGTCGCGCGGGAGTTGTCCGCCAGCAGCTTGAGCTCCGCGCCCGTAGATATGAGGTACGGGTCGTCCTCGCTCTTTCCGCCGCCCATAAGGCTCGAGGCGGTGCTGCCGTCCCAAACATCCGGGGTCGCCGCATGGGCCACCGCTGGCAGCAGCGCGATACAGAGTATCGATGTGAGGAGCATGATCAGGGTTTTCTTCTTCATGGGAGAACCTTTCTCATGAATGACGAACGTGGTCATGTCTGACGATCTTGCCGAGCTGCCCTCGGCGGGGCGTTACTCGGTTTCGGCTATGAGCGCTTCGAACCCCGCTTCAGCCTGCTGGATAGTTTTCTGGATGATGCCTTCCGCCATCGAGTGCAAATCCATGCGGAGAATCGCGTCGATGATGCATTCCCGCTTCGCCTGGGGCACGTCGTAGAGTTTGAGCGAGCAGTCGAGAAAGCGCCGAATCTTGGCTTCCACCGTGAAATACGGGTCGCACGGCACGGACATGAAACCGCGCATGATGCTCCCGGACGCAATTTCCATCTCGAAGAAGTCCTTCGGCTGCGCGTCGGGCAGATAGTCCGCGAAGATAACCTGCAGCCGCTTTGACGTGGTGCGATAGAGATAATCCGCCGTCGTCGGCAGCGTGTAGGCCATGACATAGAGCTCGCGCAAGGGCTCAGTCAGCTCCGCGATATGCAGCTGCAACGCCGTCTCCACCGCGTACAGGAAAATCGGTTCTTGCCCGTTGTTGTGCTGTTCGGCCAGGTCAAACTGCCCGCCGAACATGCGGCGCACCAATTCGAGAAGAAGCGCTTCTTTGCTGGGGAAGACATGGAAAAAAGAACTCTGTCTGATACCCGCCGCTGCGGCGATCTCGGCGGTTGTGGTCTTGGCGTAGCCTTTCTCCAGAAAGAGCGCCACTGCCGCGCGCAGCACCTTCTGCTGGGTCAAAAGGCCACTGGCCTGTTTCCCCCTCGCCACGTCATCACCTCCTTATCGTGAGGTTCCTTGTCGGGAGTCCTCGTGTTTGGAGTCCACTTGCGATTGCAATCCCTATTTTGCATTGTTTTACGGGGGACCGCAAGAGAAAACTTCGGGAAATGACCATGCGCAAAGATTGTTTTTCGAAATGCGCTGCGATGGGCGAGGCGCGGGCGGGGTCTTCGCGAGAAGATGCCTGCCGGCATCGCGGGAAATAAGAAGGACGCCGCCGCGGACGCCCCGGCTATCGCTTTGAACCCTGAACGACTACGAGCGCACGGAACTCAACGCCAAGCCATGAGTGGCGGGCACCCCGATTTATCGCCTTACTCCCTGCGCGAGCCGCAGGTCGATTTGGGGAACACGGGGATCGACCGCGAAGAGGACCACGGCTATGCGCTGTCCAAGCCGGTAGCGTGCGCCCGTTTCCTCGCCCGTAAGCGTATAGCGCGCCGCGTCGAAGCTAAAATAGTCGTCGCCAAGTGTGCGAACAGGAATAAAACCTTCCGCCGTGTTCTCGAGCCGCGCGTACAGGCCGCCCTGCGAGACGCCCGACACGATGGCGGAAAACGACTGTCCCACGAACCGCTGCAGGTACTCCGCCAACTTGAGCTCCTCGGACTCGCGCTGCGCGTCGTCCGCCTCGCGCTCCATCCCCGACGAGTGCTCGCAGATCCAGCCGAGGTTCGTCGTCATCTGGTCGAATCTCTCAGGGCGCCCGAAGAGCTCGGCTTTCAGCATGCGGTGCACCATAAGGTCGGGATAGCGCCTGATGGGACTCGTGAAGTGGCAGTACGTCGCACTCGCGAGGCCATAGTGGCCGCAGTTCTTCTCGCGGTATACCGCGCGCTTCATCGAGCGCAGCACAAGCGACGAGACGAGCTCGCCCTCGGCGCGCCCGCGCGATGCGGAAACCGCCTGCTGGAGCGCATGTTGGCTTCCCGTGAAGAATCCCACGGGATCGATCTTCCCGAACCAAGGGAACTCCTCGAAGATGGGAACGAGCTGAGCAAGCCCCTCCAGGTCGGGTGCCTCGTGAACGCGGTAGACGCAGGGAAACTTCGCCCGGGAAAGATGCTCGGCGACGACCTCGTTTGCCCAGATCATCATCTCCTCGACAAGCGATGTCGCAGCGTTCTTCCGGCGAAGTTCCACGCCCTGCGGCCTTCCCACCTCGTCGAGCCTAACGCGCGCCTCGGGCTGGTCGAAGTCGATGCCGCCCTTGCGCTCGCGCTGTGCATGTCGAAGCGAGGCGAGGCGCGACAGCTGGCGAAGACGAGGTTGGATGAGAGTCTCCCGTTGTCCCCGAGAATGCGGGGCATACTCCGTGCTCAAACAGTCCTCGCTGCGCTGCGGAACTGCGCGCGGAGCACGCCCCGCATTCTCGGGGATTACTGCTGGCTCAAACTCGCTCGCATTATCGCAACGGCTTCCCCGAGGCCCCTGAGGGCGTGGGGTATGCTCCGCGCGCAGTTCCGCACGAGCCAAACAGCCCAGTGGGCTGTTTGCGCGAGCAGGACTGTCTGAGCACGGAGTATGCCCCACGCCCTCAGGGGACGCGACTTCGTCTTCGCCTTCCCCTTCGAGCATTTCGAGCGCCTCGCCGTAAGTAAGACGCGCGTTCGAGCGAATAAGGGCAGGGTAAATCTCATAGCGCGCAAGCTGCGCCCGCTCGTTGACATACAAATCGACCGTCATGGAGCGGCGAACCTCATCCGGGGCGAGCGAGCACAGCCCGCACGAGAGCTCCTCGGGAATCATCGGGATCACCCGATCGACCAAATACACGCTCGTGGCGCGGCGCCGCGCCGCTAAGTCGAGCGCGCTCCCCCATTCCACGTAATGCGAGACGTCGGCGATGTGCACGCCGATGCGCCAGAGCAAACGGCCCTGGTCTTTCACCTGCTCGATGGAGAGCGCGTCGTCAAAATCCCGTGCATCATCAGGGTCGATAGTGAAAACGAAACGTTCGCGCAAGTCGCGATAGCCCGACGCGAGCGCCCCGACCTCATCAATCGAGGCACCGTGCGCCTCCGCGAGCGCAGCGTCGGAGAACGCAGTCTCGAACTTATGGCGGGCTACGACGGCATCCACCCCCTCGTCGAGCCCATCGACATGCTCGAGCACTTCCTCGATATGCCCCGTCGCCGCGGAATTGCGGGAGGGAAACTGCGCGATGCGAACGCGGACGATCGCGCCGTCTTCCACATCGGGCGCTTCGGAGAGCTGGGTGAAGATGTCGTAGGGAATATGCGGGTCGAGCGGCACGACGACGCCGAACGGCTCGGCGGCCTCAAACCTGCCGACAACGACCTCATGGGCGCGCTCGATCACCGAGACAACGCGCGCGGCGGGCTTATGGCCATACCGTCCGCCGCCAAAGCCTTCATGCGAGCGGCCCTTCGAGGCATTCGCAGGCAGCGGGGCAACCTCGACCAGATCGCCGTCGAAGGCGCCGCCGAGCTTGGCGTGAGGAACGAAGAACTCGCCTTCTGACGTGCGAACGAAGCCGTAGCCCTCAGGATTCAATTGCATGATGCCACGCGGGCGCGAGCGAGCGACCCGTCGCGTGTGGTTCTTGGAACGGGGCATGCGCCTCTAGGCTTTCTCCTTGTTTTGCGCGGTCTCGACGGCGAGAACGAGCTGCGGATCGGTGCCGCCTTCGCTTGAGGAGATGGCGATGTCGGGAATCACACCGACACCATCGATGTCATGGCCGAGCGGGCTTTTGTAGTAGCCGGCGGTGTAGCGAATCGCCCCGCCGAAGGACAGTTCGTGGACAACCTGCACAGAGCCCTTGCCGATCGTGGTCTCACCGACAATGGTGGCGCGCTGGTTATCCTGGAGCGCGGCAGCGAGCACCTCGGCAGCGCCTGAGGTATAGCCATTCGTGAGCACGACGAGAGGCAGGTCAGTAACCGTCTTTCCGGAAGCTGACTTCGGGGAGGTGCCCGTGGAAGTCTGCACCTCGACGATGACGCCTGTCTTGATAAAGAGGTTCGCCACGTCGACCGCTTGCGTGAGATAGCCACCCGGATTGTCGCGCAAATCCACGACGAACGACGTCGCTCCCTGATCGATCAGGTCGGCAAGCGCTGCGGAGACATTGTCGGCGGTGTCCTGCGTGATCTGGCGCACCCTGATGTAGCCGACCGTGCCGTCAAGCGAGTAGGTGACGTTTTGCTCCTTGTACGAAGAGCACGTGAGCGCGGTGGTGTAGGAGGTGCCCGTCTCGGCGCCGACCGAAGAGGGACGCATCCACGTGACCACGACCGTCTCGCCCGCGTTGCGCGAAAGGCCGCTGATGGCCTCGGTGACCGACCAGTCATGCGAGGTGTCGCCGTCGATGCCGACCAGCACGTCGCCCTGCTGGACGCCGGCCGCTTCGGCAGCGGAGCCCGAGAACACATCGGAAACGAGTGCGCGACCGTTGTAGTCCGAGAACAGGACGCCGACGCCGTTGTAGGCACCGTCGGAGCTGTCCTTCACGAAGGACGCATAGCGCGACGGGTCGAGGTACTCGAAGTATTTGTCGTCGCATGCGCTCGAGAAGCCCTTGAAGACCTCCTTGGTCGCCTCGTCGAGGTCGTAGCCGTTAAGGTCGCTCTTCGCGAGGACGTCCTCGACTTCGCTCAAGCGGGCGGAGATGGAGTCATACGGGGACTTCTTCACATCCGCCGACTGGGTACCAGCTTTCTGAACGCCGGGGATGGAGAACCCGAGCGAGACAAGGAACTGGTCCTGGCTGCGCAGGGCGAACCCGGCGACGAAGGCCACGGCAATTGCCACGACGAAGCACAGCAGGCGCAGGATGCGCTTGTTCCGCCTATGCTCGCGCTCGGCCATCGCCGCGCGCTGCTTGGTATCACCGTGCTTCGCCATGGGAATCTATCTCGTTCGCGCTTTCTACACCTTAAGGTAACGACGCATCGCGAGCGCCGAGCCGAACAGGCCGATGATCAGGCCCGCAATCACGAGCGCAACGTAGATGATCACGAAAGTGCCTGCGTTCACGTCGATCGCGAGGAACTTGAGCGCTCCCGCAAGCTTCGGCAGCGCCAGGTTGCGCAAAAGCTCAAGCACGCCGACCGCGAACAGCGAGCCGATGATTGCATGCAGCGAACCTTCCATGAGGAAGGGCCCGCGAATGAAGCCGTTCGACGCGCCGACGAGACGCATGATGGCGATTTCCTTGCGGCGCGCGAGGATAGCCAGGCGAATCGTGTTGTTGATGAACACAAGCGCGATGAAGATGAGCAGCACGATGAGCGCGATACCGATATAACGGACGTAGGACGTCAGCTGGAAGAGCTGTGCGACCGACTTCTGACCATATTTAAGCGACTCGGAAGGCGAATCGTAGCCGCAGATGGAAGCAAACGTGGAGTTCTGCTCGATCTGGCTCGCCACATCCTCGACGAGCTTCGGGTCCGAAAGCTCGACCTCGATGGAGGCAGGCAGCGGGTTCTGCCCGTCGAGCGCGTCGACGATGTCGGAGTTTGACGTGGCCTTGAAATTCTCGAGCGCCTGGTCCTTCGTGGTGAAGTCGACCGATGCGACGCCGTCGATGCCGCGGATGAAGTCCTCGACCTTGTCGATGTCAGACTGCGAGGCGTCATCGGAGATGAACGCCGAGATGCCGACCTCGTTCTCGACCGACGACATGACGTTGTTCACCACAACGCCGCCCACGAGGAAGATGCCGATGATGAGCAGCGAGAGGAAAATCGTGACGATGGAACCCAAGGTGGTGGAGAGGTTGCGCGTGAACCCGTGCAGCGACTCCTTGAAGAAGTAACCGAGACTACGCATCGAAACCGTACACCCCCCTGTCCTGGTCGCGGGTAAGGCGGCCGCGATCGAGCGCGATGACACGGCGGCGCATGTTGTCGACCATCTCGCGGTCGTGGGTTGCCACGAGCACTGTGGTGCCCGTGCGGTTGATGCGCTCGAGCAGATCCATGATGCCGCGCGAAGTTTGCGGGTCGAGGTTGCCCGTAGGCTCGTCGCAGATGAGCAGCGGCGGGCGGTTCACGATGGCGCGCGCGATGGAGACGCGCTGCTGTTCGCCGCCGGAGAGCTGGTCGGGGCGCTTGTTCAGCTTGTCCTGCAGGCCGACGAGGCGAAGCACCTCGGGCACCTGCGTCTTGATGACGTGGCGCGACTTGCCGATAACCTCGAGCGCGAAGGCAACGTTCTCGAAGACCGTCTTGTTCGGCAGGAGCTTGAAGTCCTGGAACACGCATCCGATATTGCGGCGCAGGTACGGCACGCGCCAGTTGCGCATGGTCGTCAAATCCTCGTTCGCGATGTAGATGTGGCCTTCCGTAGGCGTGACCTCGTGAATCAGCATACGGATGAACGTGGTCTTGCCAGATCCCGAATGGCCGACGAGGAAGATGAACTCGCCCGCGTAAATCTGCAGGGAGATGTCGGAAAGTGCCGGCTTGTTCGGCTGCGCCGGATAGATCTTCGTAACATGGTCGAAGGTGATGACGGGAGACGACGTTTGCTGAGGCGCGTCCGCGACATCGAGTACGGGAAGCGACTGGGAGAGCTGCTGGGTTGCCTGAGCCTGACGGCTGTGCGCCCCCGCCCTCGAACGCGGGCGCGGCGCACCCGACTGGGCAGCGGGACGCGAGGCGTTCCCGCGGCTGGAAACATCTGTCACAGTTTGCTCCGTTCGAATAGTGATGTACTGAGACAGTCCAATTCTAGTAGTAATGCATCCCGCGCGCCACCGTCCCAGCTCACGCTTGCGCAAAAACCACAAGGGCGCACCTCCCGCTGTTGAACTGCGCCCCAGAACTTGGACGGCCTAAATAAAGACTACGCCGCGAAGGACT
>OLNW01000726.1_pt1 | contig 37172 bp, 23 predicted proteins | sample 1672121 | NCBI WGS metagenome assembly OLNW01 (sample SAMEA3136648, study PRJEB25190) | human gut metagenome
GGGATCGGAACCCCGCATACTCTTGATAAAGGCAGAGATCGTGTCGTAGTGGTTGTCCCCGGTCTTATCGTACTGCACCACCCGTTTCTGGATGCACTCGGAAGCCACCTCCCGGGTGATGTGGATTTTTCCATCCGCGCTGCGTTCCGTCGTGAGCACCGCGAGCTCAATGGCATTGAGGGCTTTTCTCGCATCGCCCCCTGCAATATCTGCCAGGAACTCCTCCGCCTCCGGCTCCAGTACCGCGTCGTAGGAACCCATGCCCCGCTCCTTATCATAGACGGCCCGGTTCAGAAGCACACCCACATCCTCCTTTGTCAGAGGCTTGAGTTCAAAGATCACCGACCGGGAAATCAGAGCGCTGTTCACCTCGAAATACGGGTTCTCCGTCGTGGCTCCAATCAGAATCAGCGTTCCGTCCTCCACAAAGGGAAGAAGATAATCCTGCTGCCCCTTATTGAAGCGGTGAATCTCATCCACGAAAAGAATCGTTTTTTTCTGGTACATTCCGAGGGTATCCTTGGCTTTGGCCACGACCTCCTCCATGTCTTTTTTCCCAGCGGAAGTGGCGTTAATCTGGGTAAATTCCGCGCTGGTGGTGTTGGCGATGACCTTCGCCAGCGTAGTCTTTCCGGTTCCCGGCGGGCCATAAAAAATGATGGAACCCAGCTTGTCCGCCTTGATCGCGCGGTAGAGCATCTTGTCCTTTCCGATGATATGCTGCTGCCCCACCACCTCATCCAGGGTCCTCGGGCGTATTCTGGAAGCCAAAGGGGCTTCCTTTTTCATCGTATTGCTTCTTGCATATTCAAATAAATCCATGACGTTCCTTCCTATTCCAATATCAGTTCATCCGCTGTCACAAACTGAAAGCCTCTGCTTTTCAGAGTATCGATAATCTCAAGGGCCGCTTTCACCGAGGAAGCATAGCAGTCGTGAAGCAGGATCACATCCCCATCCTTCACCTTTTCCGTGCCCCGGCGCACCACATCGCTGACATTCTCCGTAGTCCAATCCAGAGTGTCCACAGTCCACAGTACGGGAAAAAGGGTCAGCCCGCACTCGAGGCTCTTATCCCACTCTCCGAAGGGCGGGCGTATGTATTCCGCAGGCTTTCCCGTGATCTCCTGAATCAGGTCGGAGGTTTTTCGGATCTCCTCGCAGGCCGCCTCAGGAGCCATACCAGAAAGTTTCACATGGCTGTAGGTATGATTTCCGATGAGATGCCCTTCCTCTGCCATGCGCCGGACGATCTCCTCCTTGCCGGAAATATTTTCCCCGATGAGAAAAAACGTCGCCTTCACGTCCCGCTCCTTCAGGCCGTCCAAAAGCAGCGGCGTATAGGTTTTATGGGGACCATCGTCAAAGGTGATGGCCACCCGGGGCGCCAGTTCCTCAGCACTCTCCGTCTCATTTTTCTCAGATACAGTCTCCACCGCATCCCTGCTCATCCAGACAGCGGCCGCACAGAGAAATACCGCCGTCAGCAAAATCAGATATCCTTTTCCAGCCTTCATGCACACTGCCATCCATCGTCTGTCAGTCTGATTATATGAAAGAAAGGGCCGGCATATGCCGCCCTCCCTTTTTTACTGCTCGTCTTCTTCGTCATCCACCGGCTTTACCATAGCCGCTTTCTCACGGATGGAAACTTCTTTTTTCTGTACCGGAGCCTGTTTCTTATGAATTTTCTCCGGGTGCTGGAACTCCAGCCGGAATTTCTTCTTCGCACTCAGCGTGTAAGCGTAAACCACGAGGCCAATCATGCCGACATTGCTGGTGCCGCCCCGGCCTGCGAAGATGACAAATACCAGAATTCCCATATATCCGGCAAAATCCATGGCCGCATATTTCTTGTAGGCTTTCTTCTGATCCTCCGTGACGCCCTCAAGAAGCTTCGTGAGCTTCGGCTCCAGAATATCCGTCGCAGCCCAGTAGCCCACAAGGTACAGACAGGCAATCAGCTGAAACGCCCAGATTTTAAGCCAGCCCATGAGGGTGCCGCCGATCATGACGGCGATAACGACAATCAGGGCAAGCAGCGTGATTATGCTGATCTTTTTGTGAATCTTTTTCCGTTCTTCCTTATCCATTTGTTTTCCCTTCTGCCGCCTTTCCGCGGCCATTTACTAAAGGAAAGGATAACACAGACAGTCTTAAAAGTAAAGCGATCAGCGCCAGGAAAGAAGCTCTTCCACGCTCTTTTTCTTCGGTGCTGCGGGAGCGCTTTCCGGATAGCCTGCTGCCAGAAGGGCGGAAACATTATCGCCCTCCGGAAGCTCCAGGATTTTTCCAAGAATCTCCTCGTCAAAAATGCCAAGCGTTACAGTGCCGACGCCGTACTCGTGGGCCGCCAGCATGAAGGTCTGGGAAGCGATGCCCGCGTCAAACATTTCCCACTTGTCCTTTTTGGAGGTGGTGTAGGAACCGTCCTTCTCATAACCGCAGATACCGGTCTTTGTCACAACGACGATCAGCACCGGGCAGGCGGAGATGATATCTTTATTATGGGTAAAATTCATCGTAGCTTCTGTGGCAATCCGCTCCTTAAGGGCCGCGTCCTCCACGGCGATATACCTTACGGTCTGGGAATTTTTCCAGGAGGGAGCAAAGGCAGCCGCCTCCACGATCTGTTCCAACACTTCATGCGGAACCTTTTTATCCTCAAATTTCCGTACGCTTCGTCTTGTCTTGATTCCATCAATTAACTGCATCGATCAATTCCTCCTTTTTTGTTTTTATTATAGGTAACTTTTTCAGCAGTGTAAAGTCTTAAAACGCAGAAAAACCGCGTACAGGATGTTGTCCTGTCGCGGCTTTTCAGAACCTTATGTAGAGAAAACTCCCGGTTTTCCCCACAGCAACCGGCTGTCATAGCTGTACGCCTTAGACCCATTGGCTTTGCGTCACTGCTTTTCAACAGGTTTGCTGAATTTAAAGTTCTCTTTCCCTCTCGAGAAAGAGTATATCAGAAAAAATCAGCTCCTGCACAACTTTGGCACAATCGGCAGGATTTTAAGCACAATCGTCGTTTCGCCTTACTTATTCGGCAAAATCTCCCTCTTTTCGACTGAGAAAATACCGATTATATGCGTCTATCAGCTCTTTTCTTCCACGCACCCGGATAGGGACCATATTTCCATTTTTCAGGATAAAATCCTCTTTCACGTCTGCCACCTGATCCATATTTACCAGGTAACTCTGATGGCACCGCAGAAAACGCTTCTCTCCGATCCGGGACTCGATATCATTCAGTTTGTCCTGCGTCACAATCTCACTGCCATCTTTGAGATGGAGTGTGACGATATGACGGTTGCTGTCAATATAGAGGATATCATCGGTGTAGGGATAACGGAACTGCCGTCCCGTCTTTACTGCTACCCGGTTCCGGTCACCGGTTTTCAGTGTTTTCTCCAGAAGACGTACCAACTGAGATGCAGAAAAGGGCTTGAGGATATAGCCGGAAGCTTCCACTTCGTAACTTTCGACTGCAAAATCAGGAGACATGGTCAGAAAAACGATGGGCGCCGTGCAGGAAAGCGCTCGAAGTTTCACTGCCGTTTCCATACCGTTAATTCCGTTCATAAAAATATCCAGGAACAGAAGATCCATTCCCAGATATCCTTCTTCCACATCCGCTGTCAGCGATTCTCCTGAACTATATTCCTCTACAAGAGCCTCTTCCCCGCGGTCGTCAAAATATTTTTCCAGAAAATGTCTCAATATGCTCCGATCAATCTCTACATCATCACATATTACGATCTTTTTCATCTTATCGCCCTCAGTATTCTGTAGTCTCTAGTGGGAAAAGGTCCCGCTTTCCCCACTTTTTTCGATTATAGCATATCTGTCCGGGCAAAGTCAAAAACATTTCGACCTGTGCTCATTTAGTTTACAGTTACTTTTACTTTCGTATAAACACCATTCGCAGCTGATACATAAATATAGCAGGTTCCTTTTGCTTTTGCTGTAACGGTTCCTCTGGATGTAACAGTCGCAATCTTTTTATCGGTTGTCGTATAGGTCAGTTTTGCAGTACGATAAAACAGCTTCTTTTTGCTGTTTACAGAAGTCACCGTTGCACTCAAATTCTTTGTTTTGCCTTTTTTCAGGGTAATACTGGTGCTGGCAACGGTTACTGCTTTTGCATTCGTTCTGGTACCGCAGGCTGTAGCGATGTAAATGACATTTGACTGGTTGAGGTAAGTCTTTTTGCCATTGATCATCTTGTATGCTCTCACATAATAACGATAGCTGGAAGCTTTCTTCAGTCCGGAGATCGCAGTGACATATGTGGAACCATTTTTAACTGTTTTCACCAAAGGAGCCTTTGTGCTTACCTTGCAGTTTGCACCATAGATCTCATAGCCGTCTGCGCCTTTGATTCCTGTCCATGCCAGTCTGACTCTTGTGCTGGAAGCGTTTCCTCGCAGACGCATAACGGTTGTGCTGGTCTGTTTGGAGGGAGCTTCGGTTTCCGGCTGTTTTTCAGTCTCCTGTTTCTTCTCGGTCTCACTTTCCGGCTGCTTTTCGGTTTCCTGTTTCTTCTCGGTCTCGCTTTCCGGCTGCTTCTTCTCAGTTTCGCTTTCCGGCTGTTTTTCAGATTCGCTTTCTGTCTGCTTCTCAGATTCGCTTTCTGTCTGTTTCTCGGATTCACTCTCTGTCTGTTTCTCTGATTCGCTCTCTGTCTGTTTCTCTGATTCGCTCTCTGTCTGCTTCTCAGATTCGCTCTCTTCGGTTCCTGGCTCTGTCTCAGGCTGTTTTGCCTTTTTTGCTACCAGGTAGAAGGAGCCATCCTGCATCATTCCACTGGTCATGAACGTGTTATCCAGAGCAAAATAGACCTCATTTGCACCGGCATTCTTGGTCATTCCTACGATTTCATAACCGTCTCTTACCTTAAAGCTGCTCACATCTGCTGCATCTGCAATCGTTTTGTATTTCAGCTGATGTACAGAACCGGATTCCTTGTGGGCGTAGGTTGTCTCACAGGTTACGGTTACTTCTTTCTTGCTGGTCTCGTCTACTTCATAGCCTTTTTCCAGGCGCTCATCCAGATACTCTACATAGACATTCAGTTTTACATCTTCGTTCTGTACCGTCTTCACATAAACGGCATACAGTTTCAGCTCCGGGCTTGTGGATTTCAGAACCGGGCCTTTTGTCGTATTATAATCGATGGCTGTTGCATTCGGAGTCTTGGACCAGCCAATGAACTCATAGCCCTCTTTCTTTGCAGCTCCGGAATAAGCGCTGAAGGAGCAGCTGTCTGCAGTGCTTACCTTGCTGTCGGTTTTCAGCTCCTGGCTTCCGTCCTCGTTGTAGTAGGTTACTTTGTAGGTTGTGCCCTGTTTCTTCTTTGCTACCAGATAGAAGGAACCGTTCTGCATCATTCCGCCGATCATCGCCGTGTTATCCAGTCCATAATAACCCTGGTTCGTTCCGGCATTCTTGGTCATTCCTACGATTTCATAGCCATCTTTCACTTTGATGCTGCCAGGATTTGCTGCATCTGCGATATCTTTGTATTTCAGCTGATGCGTATATCCGGCCTCTTTGTGGGCTCCTGCTGTTTTGCAGGTCACGGTTACTTCTTTCTTGCTGGATTCGTCTACTTCATAGCCTTTCTCCAGACTCTCATCCAGATACTCTACATAAACATTTACCTTTACGTCTTCATTCTGTACCGTCTTCACATAAACGGCATACAGTTTCAGCTCCGGACTCGTGGATTTCAGGCTCGGGCCTTTGGTCGTATTGTAATCGATGGCTGTCGCATTCGGTTTTGTGGACCAGCCGATGAACTCATATCCATCTTTCTTGGGCGCTCCGGCATAAGCATTGAAGGAGCAGCTCTCTGCGGTGCTTACCTTGCTGTCGGTTTTCAGCTCCTGGCTTCCGTCTTCGTTGTAGTAGGTTACTTTGTAGGTTGTTCCCTGTTTTTCCCATACTGCATAGAGGTATACTTTTTTCTCATATTCATACGCTTCCGTAACCGTGATCTTATCACCTGCTTTATAAACAACAGTGGAAGAGCCTTCCTTTGTTGCCCAGCCCTTGAAAGTATATCCTTCCTTAACAGGCACATAAGGATCAAACGTCCATGAAGAACTGTCATATACTATATGTTCCTCAAACCACAGGTCACTTCCATCGCTGTCAAAATAAAGCATTTTGAAATCAACAGAATACTCGTCATCCCAATCATCAGAAAGTACTGCTGCCTCCTCTGTCGCACTCTCCTGCACTGCAGCGCTTTCTGTTACTGTTTCTGAAACGGCTTCCGTCACATTCTCAGTCTGCTCTGTCTCGGCTTCCACAGCTTCTGTCTCAACTGCTGCCCCGGCATCTTCCTCTGTCGCTGCTTCCGTCTGTGCAATCTCAGTTTCCTCAGCCGCTGCTTCTGTCGTTACCTCTGTTGCAGGTTCCGATGCCATAGATGCAATGCTTGTAGGCATTACCATGCTGGCTGAGAGGATAACTGCCATACACTTTTTCAGGTATTTCTTATTGTACATTCGTACTTTCTCCTTTCTTTGTAAGTTAGCTTCATCTAACTTCAAATCAAAAATAATATACACAGACGGCAAAAACTTGTCAACGCAGCTAATGATACGTTTTCTCGTGAACGGCTTATTGAATTTTTTTCTACATTTTTCCATCACATTTTCCTGCAAATAAAAAAGTCTTATATTATTCCAACCTGCCTATTGAAAATAATATAAGACTTTCTATCTATTTCTCTTCTTTTTTTCTTCTGCGGAGTTCCTCCACAGCCTCCCGCACTGCGGCTTCCTCTTCCTCCCGGGTGATCTTTTTGGCCAGCCGGACTGTGTGAATCAGATTGGTAAGCAGAATCACAAACAGGGGCACAAGAATTACCGGAATAAAGATCAGCGGATTGGCTGCCAGACGTGAGATCTTTCCGAGGATCAGGGAAGACCAGATCACCTTTCCCACCAGATACTCAGACTGCACATCGTAGGCATCCGCCACGTTGTTGGCATCTCCTTTGGTCTGGTAAATGTAGCCGTCTCCTTCTTTTTCCACGGACACAACCCGGTGGGTATTTACTGCGCCGTCCAGAGCCGGGTCCAGGGAATAGAAGGAAATCACATCTCCCTCCCGAATCTCGGCAGGGGCGGTTTTCTTCACAACGATGAGGGTGTCCACCTCGTAGGTGGGGGCCATGCTTCCCGTCGTCACCCGGAGCACCGTGTAGCCCAAGACTGACGGTGCCTTTCCCGGTTTTGTCATCAGAACAATGCAGAGAACGGCCACCGCCGCCGCTATAATGGCTATGGACAAAAAATTGATCAGGGCAAAGATTACTTTTTTCACCATGGTCAGTCCTCTTTTGAATTTTTCCGGTCACGGCGTTCTCTTAAAGAATCGACGATGTAGCGGGAAAGGGTGTTGGCTTCCGCCTTCGACTCGGCTTTCTCTCGTGCTTTCTCTGCTTTTTCCAGAGCTTTCTCCATCTTTTTCAGCCGGGCTTCCAGCTCGGCCTTGGCCTCTTCCATCTCTTTTAACTGCCGCTGGGCTGTCTTGGCCTCGTTTCGCGCCTTCGCCGTTGCGGAATCTGCTTCCCGGCGGAGTTTTTCCATGGCCTGACCGGACTCGCAGCGAATCTTCTCCAGAGCCGCGTCTGCTTCCCGGCGGGCTTTCTCAGCCTGGGAATCGGCGGATTTCCTGGCGGCTTTCTGCACAGCCTCAATCTCCTGCTTTGCTTTTTCGTGGGCAGCTTCGATCTCCTGCGCAGCACTCTCACGGGCAACCGCCACGGCTTCTTCGGCTTCTTTCTTCGCGGCTTCTACCTCTTCCTTTGCTTCCTGGCGGGCTAAGACTACGTTTTCTTCCGCCTCTTTCTCACTCTGGAGACGGGCTTCCTCGGCCTCTCTCGCCTGCTTCTTCGCATGACGGGTCTCCTCGCCGGCGGCGGCGAGCGCTTCCTGGCTCTCGTTCAACTGCTGCTGGACCATGTCAAGCTGCATCTCCGTATCCACCCGCATCTGATCCAGATATTCCATCTGGCCGGTAAGACTTTCCACCTGACCGTTGAGATCCGAGACAGTCCGCTCCAGTGTTTCCCTCTGCTCGGTCTCCTTCTGAAGCTTCTCTTCCGCCTCGATCTGAGCCTGGGTCACTTCCTCCACGAAGACCTTCCGGATCTCCACGTCAGGAATGTTCCGGTCCTCTACGATCTCCTCTTTGATCTCTTTGATAAATTTCGGCTTCACCGGCTCCCGGTGTTCCTCGGCGAGCTCTGTCATCCTTCGGGGATCTGCCTCCAGAAGGCTCTTGAACACTGTATAATTCGTGATGAGGTTTGTATACATCTGTAAAAGGTACTCTTCATCGAATTCCAACGCGGAATCCTGCTCCTCAATCGTATAACCTACCTCATCGTAGCTCTCGATAAACTGCCACAGCTTGTAACAGGTACGGTAGCTCGGGTCCTTCATCATAAGGTTGGTTCGCTGGATCGGGCTTCGCACCATCGCACAGCCTGCCATGAGCTCACAGAAGGAACTGCTCCTTAAATTCCGAACCATACGGCGCAGACGGTCGATCCGTTTGAAGACTTCCATATGGTCGCTGTCATTTTCCGCATAACTCTGACGGTTCTTGATCGTCATTTCTATCTTGTAGGAAATCTCCTCGTAGGCGTCGTCCACCTTGCTCTCCATGCTCATGGTATTACAGGTTTCATCACCGGTGGACCAGAAGATGACGTCCGTCCGTTTATCTACGAAGGTGAAGAGCCGCTGAATCAGATGATAAACAAAACGGTTCTCATAAAGGTCATAGCTTTCCTCTGTGGAAACATTCAGGATCCTGGTGGGCTGAATCTCGCCATTCTCATCGCTGGCAATAAACTGAGTATTCATGCTCAAATGCCGCACGCTGTCTGCCGTGATCTTCCGGGCCAGAGCCACCGGCACCACCTCTTCCTTGGTGGTCACAAAACGCCGGGGCTTGTCGATGATGTTGTAAATGGCATCGATTCCTTCCTCAATGGTGCCGATCCATCGCTCATCCACCACTTTATGGAGAATCCGGTTTTTCTGCTGCAGGGTATTATCACCGGCCTGCACCATCTCAAAAAGGTACTGAAAATACCGATCGCTCTCCAGGCTCTCTCCGACACCCTCCGCATATTTCAAATATAAGTCGTTGATCGTCTCTGACATCTTTTATCCTCTCTAGAGCCAGCTCGATTCCGCTTTGCTCCATCTCGCTGCGGCTTCCCGCCGCATAAAGGTTCTGAATTAATACAAGTTTTGGATCCGTTCCAAGTAAGCCATGCTGTCCGGCATACCATTTTTTCCAAAGGTTTTGTCCATGTAGTTCATCAGACCTGTGATCTCGTCCCGGACAAAGCTTACGTTCATACTCTCGAATTTCTTCAGCACTTTTCTGGCGATGATGTAATCCATACCGCCAAGCTCCGTTCCGCCGCAGGCCACATAGACCGGGATGAAATCATAGAGCTGCTTCATGATACGGTTTCCGAAAGAAAGCTTGAAACGGGTGGAAAGATAACTGTCGAGCCGTGCCATTTTCTCCATCATCTCGTCGCTGACCGGATGCTCCTCCCGGGCCCGGACGAAAAGCTCCTGGAGATACTCTGCCGTGATATAGCAGGGCGCATGAAGCCCGCACTCGAAGGCATCTGCCCGCTCATTGAGCTCGATGGGCATTGCACGGTCGTAAACCTTATCGGTAATTGTAAAAGTAGAGTCGTCGTTGTTTGCAGTTCCGATGAACCAGGTGGTGTCGGAAACGTGGATCTTTCCGCCTTCCATCAGCTTCGGATCACCTGCCCAGGCTGTGGGCACCAGATCGAGCACCCATTCCTCCTTGGACGGCATCTCCAGCACGGAAAGCATCTCTGCGAAGTAATACTCGATACGGGCCAGGTTCATCTCATCGAGAACGATCAGCGTCGGATCCGGGCGATAGCCAGCCTCGTAAAGAGCTCTTAAAAACTCGGTCTCATTAAACCGCTTGGAAAACTCATTGAAATAACCCAGAAGCTCGGTTCTGTCACGGAAGGAAGGCTGGACAGAAACCAGAGTCGCCGGATTTCCCATATAACGGCTGATGGAATAGGGAAGACTCGTTTTACCGGTACCGGAAATACCTTCCAGAATCAGCAGTTTACTGGAAGCCATACCGGCGATGAAACGCCGGATGATCTCAGGCGTATAGTAAAGATGCAGCTGGCTGGCAGCAAAAAGCCGATAGCCTTCCGCGAAATCCTCCAGTGAAATCTCATTATTATAGGCCGGATACTGGAACGCCGCATAACGGGCATCCACAAGGGCCAGTTTCGGGAAACGGATGACCTTCTTTTTCTCGTCCTCCTCCGCTTTAGCCTTCGCATTTTCCACCGCTTCGACAGCTGCCGCCGCGGTTTCTCCAAGGGCTGCCGAAGCAGCCGCAGCAGCCAGAGAGCCGTCTCCTCCGACTACCGTCACATTTCCGGGAACAACAGCTGTTCCCTTGCCGGTTTCCGCACCGGAGCCAGACACAACCACGTTGGCGGCTGCTCCTTTTCCGGTCACATTTCCAACGGTCGGAAGCACATCGTCTGTCAGAGCGGAAGCGCCCATGTAGGGAATACGCTCCGTACCGCCCATGGCGTTGACCTTCAGTGCCAGAATCCTGTTTTTCTCATCCATCAGGGACAGCACCTGCTTGTTCAGGCGGCCGATCTCTTTATAGAGAACCGCATTATCCACCTGGTCGGCCTTCAGCTGATGCCTCAGAATCAAATGCCGGATCAGAATCACAACGATCACAAGCGGAATCGCGATGAGAAGTACCATCAGAAGAACCGACAATACCTTTCCCACAATATCCAGGGTCATAAAATAGGTGATAAAAATATTAAAATAATCGACCCATCCTGTGATAAACAGCTTCAGAAATGCTGCCAGCCAGGCTACCAGGTTGTACACCACCTGGGACAGTATCTCAAAAGCAAACTTTAAAAACTCGCTCACTCCTGCTTATCCTCCCCATTCTCCTTCTTCGCTCTGGCAAGTTCTTCCTCAGCTTTCGCCCGGATCGCTTCCGCCTCCTCACGCATCTTTTTCGCTTCCTCAAGAGCTGCCTTTGCGGCCTCCGCGTCATCTCTCGTCTGGCTGGAGGCTGCGCTCGCTGCTGCGATCTTCTGTCTTTCCATTTCCTGCTCTCTGGCTGTCTCCACTGCAATGGCTTTCTTCAGTCGGATACTGATCATAATCAGATGATAGATCTGGTAGATGAAAAAGAGAAGCATCGGTAAAACGATAACTACCAGGAAACCTGTGCTTCCGGAAAGGAAATCCATAACGTTTCCAAGCTTCGGTACTCTGCCCACATATTTTCCGACGATATCGCCATCAGAAATCACATGAGTATCTGCAATACCGTTGTTATTATCACCCACAGTGGTATAGCTTCTGGCATCTCCCTGTTCAGCGATCGACTGGATTCTATGGGTATTCAGTGCATATTCATTGTTGATGATCGTGTGGAAACAGATGATATCTCCCTCTTTCAGCGTGGAAGTATCGCATTTTTTGATCAGAATCAGATCCCCTTTGTCAAAGGTCGGTGCCATGGAGTCTGACTGCACCGCCATGGGGGTATAGCCCAGAAGATTTGCTACGTTCTGATTATCTCTGGTCGCCATGGTTGTGAATGCATAGAGCGCCGCCACCAGAATGACTGCCCACAAAATAACGCTGACTACTGCTGTTCCTGCTTTCTTTAAAACTTTCATTTTCTTCTCCTTTTTCTTTTTTCTGAAATTTTATCTCTTTGATCCATTATCCGGGCTTTGTCTCTGTACTTTGTTCGGTTGTCTCTCCGGTAAAACGAAGGCTGATCGAATAATCCGAAGCCCTCAGTTCATCCGTGCAGGCCGGATCGGTTCCTTCCATCCAGATATGAACCAGAACCGCCTTATCCTCTCCCTCCAGAAGAGAAAACAGTGCATTTCGGTCGGTCAGCTGCATGGCAGCCGCTCCGGGAAGACCGAAAACGCTGGCCCCCGAAACCGTCTCCCGGCTGTCTCCCATTCCCGGATCGTAAACCCAAGTCTGGCCGTCCACGGAAAAACTGATCCTCATGGACTCCGGAAGCCCCGTCGTCTCTGACATCACCGCCGTTCCGTCTCCGGCTCCGCTCTCACTGTCCGCGCTGGTCAGATGAACCAGCATATCCTTTTCTGCCATAAAATGCAGCGTAAAGGTCAGGTAAGCGCCGCTGGTATCCGAAACTACGGCTCCGTTTTCGTAAGTAAAGGTCTCCTCATCTACCGTGGTCGCAGGTTCCAGCGGCGTATCGGCCATCGAAAAGCCTCTCTCCTGCTGCACTCTGGCCGCGATATCCTCAAAGGAAAGCGTCTTCACATACTCATCGATCGTATCATGGGGGTCCAGGTCGATCCGAAGATCCGGATCGCCCGTGACATTGAGTCCCATAGTGTTGACTTTCGTCTTGTCTGCAATGGAAAACCAGGCCACTGTCGCCGCCGTCACTGCCACCAGCGCCAGAATCGCCAGCAAAAGAGACGTGTATACACGGGTCCGGATCATTTTCCGGTCGTTTTTCTTTCCGTCGCTCATCGGCTGCCCTCCTCAGATAAGACTCCATAAAACGCCAGATGAAGGTCTGCCCCGTCATAGCTTACGCTGTCGGAACAGTCCGGATCACAGCCCTCCAGGTAAAAATACACATCCACCGGATAAATCACTCCCAGCTCCATCGTGAAAAGGGGGTGCCCCGGCAGATCCACTCCCTCAAAAGTAAAAGAAACCGTATAATCCGTCACCGGCACGCTTGGATCTGTCACCGCCGAGACACTGGTTCCGTTCCAGCTCAGCACCTGATCTTTCCCGAGAACCGTACCGTTTACCACCGTATTGTATACCTGCTCGGAAGCGGCACTTTCCGTCTCCGTCAATCTCAAGATCCTGGCAGAGGCGCTGTTTCCATCAAAAATCAGCCCCAGCCTTGAGGCGCTGAGAAGATGGCCATCCGCATCCTCTCCAAGGACTCCATCCGTCTGATCCAGATAAAGATTCAGGGTACTTCCGGAGGAAAAACCTTCTCCCGCCGCTCTTAAGTAAACCTTTCCATGATAATAGTACGCCTCATTTTCCACCTTTTCAAAATGAACCGCCTGATTTTCTATGGTGGAAGGTGTGTATACAAAATTCACCAGATCCGCTGTGGACACCGGCAGAAGCTTGGACGCATCCGAACCGTTGACCTGCGTGATCGGAGCATTGGTCATATTCTGAAAACGGCTTCCCCCGCTGCTGCTGATTTCCAGCGTCAAAGACTCGGTTCCCGTCCTGGCAGAAGCCGTACTCGTGGAAACCTGCCTGTTTGTGGTAAACCAGGCATAGGTCGCAGAGGTCAGAGTCGCCAGCGCCGCCACTGTCGTAAGGATCTGAAACCACATTTTCAATGCGCGTTTCATCATTCAACTCCTTCCTGTTTCTCCGCTGCGCTCACACCGGCGAAAGCCAGCTGGAGCTCGGAGCTTCGATTCTGCACCGGATTGGAGCAGTTGTCATCACAGCCCTCCAGGTACAGCCAGTATTCCACGGATGCCACTTCGTCCGCTTCCAGGGAGCAGAGCATCTCCGTCCCCGCCTCGTAGGTTCCCTCTTCGCTTCCATCTGCCGCCATGTATGCAGCAATACCCACAGAAGGATCAGCTGTATACACGGCCTGGCCATCTCCATTTACGGAGGAAACCACCGTATCAGCCCCCGGAACTGTCCTTACTGCCTCAGCTCCGGCTGTGGAACCCATGTCATCCAGTTTCAGTATATAAGTATTCGAACCGCCCCTTGTCGTAATCTTAAGCCCCAGCCGCATGGCAGCCAGCGCCTGTGCATCATTTCCAAGCTTCAGTTCATTTCTGTCAAAGTAAACATTACAGGGGGCATACCGGCACTGTAAATAAACGGTACCGTGAAGCGTATTCTGATCGATCTCTCCCGACGCATCGCTGTAACGGACCGCAATCCCCTCATTATTCTGAGCCGTTGTCCGGTAAAAAGAAGTGAGGTCCGCTGTGGAAACTGGTTTCAGAGCCTCCGGATTTCCGGATAAAATCAGTTCACAGGTTTTGTCAAAGGGACCGCTCTCACTGTTCGAGATCAGAAGAACCGTATCTCCCTCACTGACGGTTCCCCCCATAGGCGTCACATTAACCGAGGATCTTCCTGTGAGTGTGAACCAGGCATAGGTGGTTCCGGTAATGACTGCCAGGATTAGCAACACCCAGAAAATGGTAAAATAAAAAGAATGTTTCAGTTTCTTCGTCTCCTCGCTCACAGCTCTCACTCCTCTCCTCATTATTTCACTACTCCTGCAAAAGAAACTGCCAGGTTTCTAAGGGTCTGGTTCGCCAGGTTTGCGGTACAGTCCTCATCGCAGCCCTCGAGCCAGATATAAAGATCGATTTCCACAGATTCTCCGTTTTGTCCATCGGATGTACCGGAAATGGTACAGAGTTTCAGGGAATTGTTTTTTAAAGTCACCTTTCCGGTGTTGCTGTCATACTCGCAGAAAGCATCGGAAGTGTATGGGATAAAATTTACCGTAGTGCCGTCATTTTTTGACGCGTCCAGCACATACCCCTCCCGGCCTGTGGCCGTATTGTATTCTGCCTCCGGATTCTTCTTGTCACTGATAGCAAAAATATATTCGCCGGAAGCTTTGCCATTCTTTCCAGCCTCATGGATCACCAGTCCCAGACGAATGGCCGAAGAAATGGGATTCTTCTCGCTGCTGTTCTCAAAACCGATATCAGAAAGATAAATATCCGTATCCGTTCCATTTGTCCTGAGAAAAAGACTGGTCTTGTAATAATCGCTGCTCTCCCCGTCCTCAAAGATGCTGGCCACACTCTTGGCCTGCCCCACGATTCCCGGCGCAAACTCTTTGACCCGCTGAAAACCGCTCAATATCCGGTTCGTAGATACAGGCCGCAACCTTCCGGTAAAACTGTCCAGCACAGCCGCTGAACCATAGGTTCCATCATAACGGTTGCTGATTTGCAGATTGGCTCCTGCCCCGGCCGCCATACGCACATTCGTGGTGCGGTTTCCAGTATTGTATACATACCAGGCATATGTGGCCGAAACAACGGCCAGAGCCGTGATCAGCAGAGCCGCCATCGCAGCGGTGAGTCTGCGTTTCAGGCCCCGGCTGCCGCCGCTCTGGTTTTGTGATAATTCCGATACAGGGTGTTCCATGCAGAGCTCACCTCCTTTTTTATACTCCAAAAAGGGATTTCTGATACAGCATTCTTGCTTTTCATCGAAATCCCCAAAAAATCCTGTAAATATATCGTTTTTTCTCGACAGATATCAGATTTTTCTCTGTCTAAACCCTTTCATATGGTATCATATTGAAGGGTATTTTTCAACCTTCTGATACGCAAAAGTGCCGAAAAACGGGGTTTTTCGACACTTTCTGTAAAAGTTATTCTGGACACTTTGGGAACAATTCCTGGCTGTTTTCCAGATTGATATTTCATACCTTTACGATCAATTCCAGATTCGGGCGTAACTGCTTCTTCAGAGTGGCCGCTCTGAGAGGGCTCGTTCGTTACGGTGAACTATTCCGTTCAGGCTGTCACTGCCTATTTATTCCCGTCCAGTCTGATCAGGAACTGATAGGTAACACCTGCTTGCAGTTCAAAAGCACCATCGGCACAGATAACCTCGCCATTATCAGAAACATAATACATCGTTTCTATGGTTTTGTCGCTGTTCATGGCATAGCGTCCGGTAATACTTGGCGTTGACTGAACTACAGCCCACTTTTTCTTTCCTCCCAGTATTACACTTGTCGTTTCTTCTGTTTTTATTTCTACCGGGGCTTTGCTTCCAAAATCAACATACTGCGTATCTTCAAACTCTTTGCCAGTTGCATATTCTTTTACAACTGCATGATAAGTTCTATGGACCACATTCTCTGTATCTTCCGTATCCTCATAGTCCACAGACAAAGCATAACCTTCATCTGCTTCATCCAGAAGTTTCTCCGTACCATCTGAATATGCAAGTGTTACAGAAAAAACATTTAGATCCTTCATATAATCCAAAAATGCTGCCGGAACTGTCTCCAAATCCTGATCCAGTTTCAAAACTATGGAAGTAACTGTTACTGCTTCTGATTCACTCTCCGATTCCGTCTCTGTTTCACTTTCAGACTCTGTTTCCGCTTCGCTCTCTGACTCTGTCCCACTTTCAGATTCCGTTACTTCCTCACTCTCTGATTCCGTTTCTGTTTCGCTTTCAGACTCTGTGAGCATTTCGCTTTCTGTTTCCGCTACATTTTCGCTTTCCGGCTCCGGATCTATTACTATTATATCTGTTATTTCTCCGCTCTCGGACGCTTCCTGCACTTCTGCTCCCTGAGCTTGTCCAGCGGTACACGTTACTGTACAGCCAAGCTCTGCATAATTCTCCGTATGAGAAATCACAAGAACATAATCCGAAGAAGCCTTTAAATCAAAAGAAACAACCATTTCATTTTCATCGAAACTCATGACGTCCTGAACAGGCTCCGAATCCACGACTTCCTTTTTCGCCGAATCAAAACGATATAAGACTGCATCTTCCTCCTTCACTACCTGATTAAAAAAGATCGTGTCTGTCATTTCCGAATCGCTTTTGATATGAATCAGATAAAAGCCATCATAAGGTTTCAGAAAAAAAGTTTTTTCCCGTTCCTGAATTGACAAAAATTCTGAAGCAAGCATAACCACACTTTTTCCCGGAAGTGTGATCTCTGTCTGTTCTGTTACAACAGGCTCTGTTTCCTCTACTGTTTCTGCCGTATTCTGAGATTCCGATACTTTTTCGGTATCCTGACTTTCTGTATTTTCTGATGTGATATCTACAATTTCATCTTCCGGTTCCACAATATCCACTGTCTCTGCTGTTTCCGGAATAGTCTCTGCAGTTTCCTGCTCTTCAACGGATGATTCTGTACTTTCCTGTGTTTCCGGTACAAGATCTATCATTTCTCCCGTTTCATCCACCGATGCTTCCTCAGCCAGCACATTCCTGGTTATATTCGTATTCATTCCGCTTATTGCAAAACTGGCGGATAATAAAACCGCTCCCAAACGAAAAAACGACCTTTTCTTCACGTTCCATCATCTCCTAACCTATTCCTGCTGACGATAATAACACTCTTTTCCTATTTTTACAAGAATAATGGGGAGGGAAAAAATCCCACCCCATTATCCTGCCATAAGATATATCATATCTGTCTCTTTATTATTCTGAACGGTATCATCCCAGGAAATATGTAAAATATAATAATTCACATAAAGAGCATTGGCATTTGCTTCTCCCGGCAGTGTTTCCTGCTCATCTGATCTCCAGTACAAAGGTTCCGCGGACTGCTGCACCTTATCATAGTTTCCATATGTTGTTTCATGATACTGATCTGTAGCATATTTCCCATCAGAGTCTACATTCAGATATTTCCCGGCTAATTCTTCGCTCTTGCTGTATTGATTTCCAAGATAACTGATCTCTCCGCCTTGCTGCACAGAAGCTTTATATATTTTATAATGAAATCCGATATTCGTCGTATGCGCCAGCTGCAAATAATACTTTTCATTCGCGCCCTGACTGTATACACAGAAGACCACATCTTCATACTTCTTTTTCGAAACATCAATATTGCTGAGTTCCAGCTGCTGAATCGGCTGTGTATTTCCTGCACCAATACGAAGCGCATAAGGCAAATTTATCTGCGTCATGGTTTCCATACTTCTCTGTCTGGAAAACCATGCCAGAACCGGTATCGTCAAAAGAACCAACACAGCAATGATGACAGATATTACCGCCCGTCTTTTTCGGACGGATAAGGTGCTGTCTTTCTTTTGTCCTGCATTCTTCTGCGGTTCATCTATTTGCTGATTCATGTAGCCTGTGCCTCCTTCTCTTTATAGTGCTTCCAGCTTTAATTTCAGATAACGAACATTTTCCCCGAGATACTGGTCTCCCAGATTATAGCAGTCTGCTATCTCACCATAGATAACCGGATTAAAATCATTTCTCATTTGCCAGAGTATATCGGCTGTAACCTGATCATCTCTGAAATATTTGCCATTCTGGCTCATTTTTTCATATAAATTCTTCGGCAGTGCCTTAGGATTTCCAGGTGTATTCTCACCGGTCGCCGGTTCTTCTGGAAATAATATCGGACGATTTCCGGTGGCAGTCTGATCCCTCCTCAGATAAGAACCAAGTATTTCCGGCCAGATCCAGTAAATCTGCACCGGATAAGCGGTGTCTTTTTTCGCATTTTCCACTGCCCAGGTAAGCGTTCCATCTGCATTTCTGGTCAATGTACTTCCATTATCAAGCGTCATTGTCCATGGGTCTGCATCCTCTGAAATCCAGCCTTCGTAGGAATTCGTTCTTTGCTCATATCCTGCAAATAAAAGAATATGTCCTTTCACCAGCTTCTGCGCCGTATCATTTACTTCTTCTATGGCACTTCCCGTACCATTCGTATAACCGGTAAGCCCCAGATCCAAAGTAACATTCAGCGCTCCATCTTTATGGGAAATAATATAAAATCTCAGCATTCCCGAAGTTCCAGGCTCGATCCCCAGATTGTTCTGATCATTTCTCATATTGCTTTCATTCACAATTGACCATGTGATAGAGGTGTGACTGCCATCTGTTGTTATATAGCTTTTACCCCCAAGAGTCTCCTCTGTTCCTGGTGACGCCTCTAACAGCTTATCATATGCCCCGGCTGAATTCTTTCCATTTGCCCCGGCATCGGCAGCCAGTTCAAAATCACTGCCTGCCGATCGAATGCCGATTCCGGATCCTGTTACCTTATTGTTGCTGACAAACCAGGCGATGCAGGCGATAATAATTGCAATCGCTGCTGCAAGTACCACAATACCGGTTCTGATAAAAATCTTCCACTGATGTTTATAATTCTGTATCTCTTCCTGTGCTTTCTTCCGATATTCCTCTGGAGTCAATTCGTCCTTTTTCTCCATTCCCTGTCTCTCACCTCTCCTTTATTTTTTGTCAACATGTCAGAATCCTTCTGCATTTTAATTAGTTTTGATTATTTGCTGATATATACGTGCATTCGTATAGATAACATAATCCGATGCCTTTGTACCACTGATTTCATTACTATTCTCGTCAAGTAACACTACATTTAACCGTACCTTATAATTGGCATAGGTATATCCGCTTTGTTCAAAGGCTGTATCTGTCAATGGCTCAAAGCTAATATGCGTAAACTGATGCCGGGCATCATCTGCTTTAAATTCCTCTTCCCACTCATATGAAGATGCTTTGGTAGATTCCGCTATTGTCAGATTCTGAAGATAGTCTTCTATTGGCAACGAATTTGCTTCATTATAAGTGCCATCTTCCCCTTTCTGAAACAGCTCCAGTGAATAACGAATATATTTCGCTCCGGCAAGAACCGACGAAGCCACATTTGAATAATCGTAATCTGCCCTTGTATATATCATATTTGAGCGGTTATTTACCGTATCACTTGGATTAATTCCCAACTGCTGCGTCGTATCACCTATTCCGGTTCTGTCTATAGATGAATACGTCAGACTGGCTTTTGATGGATTCGCCGTATAATAGCGTCTGGTATCCTCTTTTGTGAGTTTATTCGTGGTAATCGGCAGCTGGTTGTCCGTATTTGCAATACGTGAAATGGCAATAACTGAAATACCACTATCGTCACTGTTATTTGATGTATCCCGCTCCGGAAAATGATCGGATGATGTATAGGTAAGTGTGATTTCTGCTGCAACCGTTACTGCCGTCTCATCATTCACCGCTTTTTCCAGTGCTTTTTTCAGGTCAGATCCTCCGTACTGAATTGTTAACGTATCAAGTCCCGCCACATTCTGGAACTTTTCTTCTTTCGTAACATCCAAACCGTTGCCTGTCAGCGTATATGTATACGATGCATCTTCCGTACCGATTACATCATACTCGCCTCCACTTATCTCTTGCAGATATTTTTTCAGACTGATGTCAAACTGATGATATATCTGAGCCGGTCCTAATTTGGCAAACTGTTCCTTACCAGCTTCTGTAAGCTTCAGTGTACTTTCGATCTTGATTTTTACACTGTCTCTATTTTCCATAATGGTATCGTCCATACTGCTTCCATTATGCACACGACTGGTAGAAATCTTAAATGTCTGTTCAACCCCTTTATAAACCAGATAACTGGATCCGGACTGCGCTGCATCTGATGTAATCTTTGCCGGAAGTGTTCCCTCTTTGCGGGAAAACGCTCCATAATTTAATCGGTTGTTAATAATGGAATACCCTGTTGTTTCCGGAACCTGCACGGTCAGATAATATCCCTCGCTTCGAGCTTCTGACTTGGAAGCTTCCTCAATGGTTATACAGTATTTTTTAGCATCCTTATCATTCTCTTCTGCTTTGCGGTAATAGGTCGTTCCCACTCTGACTGTTGCTTTTTTCGGATCATTTTCTACTACATAATACGTTGTTCCTTCTGTTTCCTCCGTGACCGGATCTGAAACTGTCATATCCAGTAAATCACAGATATAGACCGGGCAAAATACAGTATTTCCATCTGCTGTACTCATCTGCGCAAAATCAAATTTATGCAGATCTTCTGTACCATTTGTCGTATAAGTATAATACTGCTTCGTCTGCCTGTCTACCAGTGTCAGACGTGTCCCGGATGGCAGCAAAGTCTTCCCGGATGCTGCCGTACTGCCCGCTGCCAGATCCATGATTTTGTCGTAATACCACAGCAAATTCTCTCCGTTATCCAGCATCGACTGCCAGTCTGTATCTTTCTCATAGCTGTATTCTATGTAAGCAGTCAATGGTTCATCGAAGCCAGCCGTTGCATAATGATTGGTTGTTTCATCATTCATTGGATAATCCGCTGCGCAGTAATCCGTTCCCGCAAGGAATCTTGTCTTAAAGCTGATATAGAGCACCTTTTTCACCAGCACCGGTATGTACAAATGAAACGGCTCTGCTTTATCGTTGGTCGGATTCGCATAGGTGACATCCAGTAAAGTAAACTGGCTGTTCTGGTTATCATATGCATTCGGAACAATGCTGATTTTCTTCGCATTGCTGATACTTAAGCTTGTGTCTTCTTCTCTCTTAGCCGCAAAAGAATTCTTTGTGGTATCCCACTGATAAGTTGTTGCGGTAATGCTATTGCTCTGTTGTTTCGCATCTGTTCCGCTGCTGACATTCGTCATGGCAGCTATGTAATTCCAGATCATCGTATCCACATCCGCTGTGTTATTTACCACAAGTACTGGGAAATCAACATTCTCGCTCACCGAGGTAGTAACGCTTTCTTCTTTCCTGTACGTCGTCACATAGGCATCATTGGTTGTATCTAAGAATTTTACAAATTCTGCTTTGTTCTCCAGTAAATTCCAATAAACATCAGAAGCAGATGTCTCTGCCTGTAAGCCGGTTAAAATTGTACTGGCTGTTGTACTGCCTTCTTGCATTCCAACACCATTACCGGTCATAACTGTGTCGTCCGCGAAAGGTACATCGCTCTTCGGATTGACATCCAGCCATGGGCTGGCAGATAAAGATGGTTTGTCTGTAGAATTAATCGGCTGATAAGTCTGATCCACAGATGCATCTGCATAAATGATGGTGGCAGAGCCATTATTGGTGCCGATATCCTTCTGTGGGAAGACATCACCCTGAAGGGCAACCGCTACCAAATTGACGGTACCATTTACTCCAACTTTACCAATCCAGAAACCCGAAGTATTTATCGGTTGGATATTTGCAGTCGTTAACTCATCTACCTTTGCTTTGTTATCATAACCAAATTTACAATTCTTTGCTAACAGATTATATCCACTGACTTTGTTAGTGTACCTGCTCGTAGTATTGTTTTCAGTATTACCAACTAACAATGCAGCAAATCCCTGATTATTATAAGTTACTCCAATCACATTAAAAAATTCTATATTGGATGCCTTGATGCTGCCATCCATAGCTCCGACAAGACCACCTGTATACCGACCAAGAATGTTTACATTTTCTTCCTGACAATTTTGAAATGTGGCTGTTCTGTTCGGGTTGACATATCCAATAAATCCACCGATCCAGTTCATATCTGTCTTAATATTGATATTTTCTTCTCTACAGTCGCGAATTGTCACATCTACAGCTGAATAGCCTACGAAACCACCGGTAAATTGCTGACCATTGATGGACGAATCCGACACAATCATTACTTCTGAAATCGTCAGTGGTCTTTCGTGAAATCCAATGATACCTCCCGCACAGGCACTTAAAGATTTCTGGCTGGAATTGATCTCTAACGTAATCTTCATAGAAGCAAGGGAACATTTCTTCACTTCGAGCGTACCACCTTTTCTGCCTGCTGCCAGCAAACCACCAAGATCTCGCAGATTCTTGCCTGAAACACTCAAATTCTGTGCGTTTACATTCTCTACTTTTACAGAACTGTAATCATTCGCGCCCACAAGACCACCGGCGGCAGCTGTATTAAAGCTCTCTGCATGTGTGGTAACAGATAATTGATCTACATCTTTTACAGAACTATCTTCATTTCCGGTAATTGCCAAAGTACCATAACTAATATTCCATCCAACTAATCCACCTGTACTTCCATCATTATAAACCCATTTTGTTACCTTTTCGTTCTGGATCGTCCAGTTGGTAAAAGATACATCCTTTTTCGCTCCATTATATCCGTCGATATAACCAATGGCTCCGCCCGTCATGGTACCACCATATACGTTTATATTTTCCAGATTAAACTGATCAAAGGTTACCTTGCCACTGGAATTGGCAGTTCTTGCAGCAAAACCGCCTACCCCTATATGCACATCCGGACTCGTTCTTTTTGTCACATACGTTAACGTGCCACTTGTATTAAATAATCCAAGCTTAACGTTTCCTGATATCTTAAGCCGATTCACCGCACACCAATCTGTAAAGTGAAAATCCACAAACAGTCCGGCTCCCTGATTAAGCCAGTAACCGTTACTGTACTCTGTGTGATAATCATTCTGATTCATATTTAATGTAATCACCGTATCTTCTGTCCTGTCGGTGTTGATGCTCTTAATCAATAAGTTGCGGCGATATACCTTCGGAATGTTGCAGTCTACATCCCAAACTCTCTTATTCTCCCCATAGCTGGAACCGATTCCCCGGAAACCATTTCCGTAGCTGCTCATATCAATGCTGTTTGCCGTAAATGCAAGACTAACTGGATTATTGACAGCTGTACTGCTTTTCCCGGCAAGACGGGCAGCCGCATTTCCTGTGGTATAATTCTTCACCAGATAGGACACGCGACTCTTTGCCGTATCACTGCCTGCAGCACTTACCACTCCGCCCCAGTATACTTCATCCACGAGATTCTTATCATCAGCTGACGCTGTTCCGATTCCTTCGTAGGATACAGCACGTGGTTTACCATATTGATAAGCATCTACGACTTGATGATTGTCCACATCGGTGTAACTTCCACTGGAGTCCATTGCTCCGGCGCCGCTGTTTACAATCGCGGAAAGCAGCCACAATCCCTGGGCAGAGGTTACCGTAACATTCAGGCTTTCACCTACTTCGCTTACCTGAAGGTCACTTGTTCCTGCTGCCAAAGTCGGAATGGTATAGTTTTTATCCGTATTATTTACCGTGCAGCCTTCCGCACAGGCATAGCCATCCAGAACACGTCCAACATAAGGGTTGCGGTAAAAATAATTTCCACCATCTGATGTCTTTTTTCCATCAACTGTGCCATCTGTATTTACCATATTCACTGTTTTATTGGCAGCTGCCGCATCTGCACACGCTGTCGTAAAGGCATTGGATGTTCCATCCATATTTCGGAACACCACACCACCACCGGTCTTTTCGTAGTCCGTATCTTCTGTGATATGGGTTGCACCGCCGACCAGACCTACATAGCCGCCTGCTGCGATCATATATGAATAAGTTCCACTGAAAGCCACAGAATTCGCATCATACTTTACTGACACATGATCAATAATTGTATCTCCACCCATGCAATAACCAACCACACCGCCAAAAAACGGATTTTTGATGCTTCCAGGAAGACTGTCTGCCTGCATGGTAATCGTTGCCTGTGAATAATCCACGATCAGATCTTTCACGACACTTCCCCGGCTATAAGCAATCAGACCACCAAAGCTGTCTTTATTATCATTCGTTCCTGTTAAGGCAACCGTAGTACTCTTAGAGGCACCTACAATGACTCCGCTGAATGGATTCTCTCTCGTACCAAGTCCACCAAAGTTTTCTGCCGAAAGAGTAATATCATTATTAATCTTATAATATGCATTCAACAGATAATTCGTTGCTTTTTCTGTATCAGCTGCGCTTTCGTCCTCCTTCTTCCAAGTTCCGTTCTCCCAGGTGTAAATAATATCTGTTCCTGTCACATCATTTGTTGCACCATTTGAAAGATGATATCCTTCTGCAGTCTGTGTCTGATTTTCCAATACTTTTGAATTGAAAATTGCCTGGAATTTTGAAACACTGCTCGGATTCTGAATATAGGCTGCAAGTGAACTCAGCTGATGCGCATCTTCAATAATATACGGATCGCCATACGTTCCACATCCTTTCAGCAGACCGGTTGTCTTCTGGTTGATATCCAGCTCATACTTGCTTTCATTGATATTCTGCTGCGTATAGACGTAACGGATAAAATTCGAACTGCTATATCTGGATTTCACATACTCTTCATTAACCGTTTGATTCTGTTCATCTGTGATATAGCTGTCACCATCATAATACTGATACTGCTTATCCGGATTGCGCCCGGTTGTTCCTGTATTCGTCAATTCTACACCGTAAGTAACCTTATTATCCGTACTGTTGAAATTATATGTACCGGAACCTTCTGAAGAATACATAAAAGATTCTAAAAGAGTAGCCCTGGTAAATATTGTATGGATTGTATGATATTCCACCGGAACTTTTCCATTGTTCTGTACAGTTGTGGTCTTCGCTGCATCTTCTGACAGACGTCCATCCAGTGCAATATTGGAAAATGACAGAGTCAGCTTCGTTGCCCTCGCACTGCCGACTTTACCGATCAGACTGCTCGCTGCGTAAGCAGTTGTCTTACCTGATCCGTCTCCTGTCGTATACCCATCTCCTGTAGAAAGCGCATTTACTGTTAATTTGACTGCCTGATTCATCTGATTAATCAGAAGCGGTGCATAAGCTGCGCCATTTTTTACGATCTCTGTCACACGAATTCCAGCCAGTGTCACATTATTCAGACTGATTTCGACGATATTGTTGACGGGATCACCGGTTATGCTTCCATAAATCAATGCACCGGAACTGTATGTACCGTTATCTGCTGTCCTTTCCTTTCCTACCGTTCCCGAAAAAGAGGTATTCTTTACGGCTACGTTGTGAGTGGTATGATAAAATAATCCGTGCTGCATCAAATAATGCTGGTGGTCAGAATCTGACAGTGGTTTATTATTTGTCTCTTTTGCATTCATCCCATCATAATCAAAGGTCACTCTGGTCGTCGCCGCCTGATTACTTCCAAGATTCACTGCTCCCAGCGGTGTCACCGGATAGTAGGAATATCCCTTCAGGTCAATTGAATCGGTGATTATGACATCTGTCCGCTCTCCCTGCCTGAAATAACCTCTGATATTTACTGCTGCATACTGGGCGACACTCCAGAGCACCATATCTTCCGGTGATTTAACGTTGTCCACATTCAAAGTCGGATTATTCTTTCTGTAGCTATCCAGATTATAGTAATATCTTGTATTTCCATTTTTATAATTACTACCTAACTGTCCGGTATAGGTATTTCCTGTAGCTTCTATATCAATACACTTCGCTGTTCCATCCTCGTTCCGTACTGCCAGTGAAACTACTGCATTGCTGTTTCCCGCATCATCCTTCTTTGTCGTACCGACCAGCTCATCAAAATATGCTGAGTTTCCGATATTAAGCGTTACCGCACCACTGCCGATCTGATAAGCAACGTCGGAAGCATTTCCCCATGTACCTGCTTCAAGATACAGTGCAGATTCTACCACTTCGTTTCCACTTTGTGTCACTTTTTTGATCAAACCGGTTCCTACCAGCAGACCACTTGGTGCTTCTTTCGTTGTTTTTCCGGTAAAGGTTGTTGCCTTATTCTCTGTTTTAAATACAATACTGTTCGCAGCGGTTGCCTTCCAGTGTCCGGTTGCCTGATATACCAAACCTCCAAACTGGGCATTTGCATTCAACGTAGCTCCTGAAATTGTGACTCCGCTCGTGCTGGTCGTATTGTCCGTAGATGTAGCAAAAACTACATTCGTATTCTTCCACTGATAGCCTAACAAGCCTCCACTGGTGGAAGAAGCAGCTGCAGTGATAGTCTCTCCATTTACATTCAGATTTGAAATACCAATTTTACTCTCCGCGAACGTATACGAATTTCCACTACTTTGCGTTTCTCCCCTGCTGACTGCAATCAGACCACCCACACGGGCATTTGTTGCAGCATTGGATGTAATGGAGCCACTTAATGTACAATTCTCCACTGTAACATTACAATCTCCCATCACTTCCGCTGCCAGACCCCCGATTCTCTGATTATCTGTACTTCGTTTGTCAATAAGCGTGGAATCACTTCCCCAGGTACAATTTCGAAATGTCAATGACGCACTTTCACATCTTCCCAGGAAGCCTGCCTGCCAGACGTGGAGCTGTTTTGCATTAGTTTCTTCTGCAACAGATACTTTGGTATTAACAGTCACATTTTCAAAATCTGTATTCCCGCCTGCCAGACCGATTGCAGCTGAAACAAATGCCGGATATCTGATATCACCTGCATTTTCTTCCTCATTTACAATCTTAGGAATTTTGCAGATAACAGTTCCTGCAATTGTGAGATTCTGCACTGTCACATCACCGGCAAACGGAATCAGCGCCAGGCTATAATGTGCATCTCTCTCATCACTTCGCTTTGCATAAAGCTGCCCTGCTGCATTATCTCCTGTACCTGAAACATTTACACCATACGTTCTTCCAATGTCCAAAGTAATCGTATGACTGTTTCCGTTCAATGTTCCGGCAAATTCCTGCGCAGTAGTTCCTTTCTCAACGTTATCTTTACCAATACCCAGAATACCGGTGCCGGTAAGATCGATATCACCGGTAAGTGTCACTGCCTGTGGTACTGCCACATCTACCGAATTAGCAAAACTCAGTGCCGCAGAGCTTCCGCTTCCTGTGTATGCCTTCGAGAGAGCAAATGCCAGTGCATATGCCGCAAATGCATTGGCACTGCTAATTTCTGATCCGGTTCCATTCTGCACCTGAACCGTGTGTGCATCCTGATCAAATGTAACTACACCCCCGTTTCCTTCAGACAGTTTATCACCAAGACGCACTACTGCACCCCAATTTCCGATATCGGAGCCACCTCTAGCCGCATCGGAATAACGGGTAAGACTCCATCCGCTTCCGTCTGCATTCAGACCCTTGCCATCACCAAGTGCGTACACCAGTCCATTATCGTTGTTTCCCACAATCTGACCCACATGATGGTATGCTGTTGTAATCTTCTGACCACTCAGATCTGTAGATCCGTGCAGCCGCAGTACACCCTTTACCAGATGACCCACCAAACCGCCCCGGCCATCCACATTGTCGGCATCGGATGAAAGGTCACTACTGCTTTTCAATGTTACATTTCCCACATTGAGCAGCCCATCATTCATTTTTCCGATCAGACCGCCAAAGCTGGCTTTCGGATCCTTCTTCATATCAGCTGTAGTTGCTGATACGTTTTCTATCTCAACATAACTGCTTCCAGATATGGCACCAATGATTCCACCATAAGAAGTGCTTACATTCGCACCGCCTGAGGTACTTGCACCGATCGCATTACCAGACTCTCCCTTGATCGCCAACGTATTGTTCATCTGCTCTGACTGATACGTTCCGATTATTCCACCAAAATTCGTAACCGTACCCGATACTTTCGACGTCATGGTATTTGCTGTATTTGCTGTACTTGCAGAAATGGAAATCGTAGTCTTCTCTGTGCTGGTATTTTTCAGCAGACCAAACAGACCTCCTGCATCCTGCCCATCGGAAATCACAAGCTTCTTAAATTGATAATTAGAAAGATCACAACCAACTGCGTCCCCTTTCGTAACAAGCCAGCAACCGATCAGTCCGCCGGCCGCCTTGTTACTTCCAGCCTTTACTGTAAGTGTATCTGCAAAACTAAAGTCTGTTGCAGGTTCTTTTAACTGAATGCTTCCATCTGTTGCACTGCCAACCAGACCTCCTGCATTTCCGGAATCGGAAGTGACTTGATCTACGGAGCTTCCTGCGATTGTCAATCCTGCATCCGTCTCCATATGACCGACAAATCCACCTGCATCCATATCTGCACCGGTTGCTTCGACCTTGACATTGCCTGCGCCGGAAGCTTTCTTAAATTCCGCTGTCAGTGAAGCGTTCGTATCCATTGTATTGCAAAAAAGCCCGGTATGACTCGTTGTACGGATTGTTAACTCTTTTGTCAATTGATTTTCAAAGGTCAGATCAGCATGGGTGTCTGCTTCCATTGTACCAATCAATCCACCAATGACAGCCTCTGATATCTTATCAGAATTCAAATTTCTAAGTACTATGGACGCCTTTAAAGTAGCCTTGCCTGTATCTGATTTTAGTTTTTCAGCCAAAAGAGGGTTCGTCATAGCCGATGTGCTTTCAGAAATGCTAAATGGAATTGTCTCCGCTAATTCTGCTTTTGTAGAAAGTGCGTTAAACACTGCCTTTGATGTCATTATAGAGTACTGCTTTGCAGATGTACTCGTATCTAACTTAAATCCACCTTCATAAGGATGTGTCTCATCCCCCAGTCCCAGGAAACTATATGTACTGCCTGATAATGGCAACTGCTGAGTCAGATCCCAACCGGATGTTGTAATTAATTGAATCGTATAGCCGGTATAATAGTTTTTGGGGTTCACGTTCGATAACAGAATCAGCCCATCTCCATCTTTTACCTCAATTATATTGCCCTTAACATTTAATTTTTCCGACAACGTATCTGCCTCAGTAAGAGTTAAACTCGGTTTCTGGCTGTCTGCTGCTGCTTCCTCTGCAATCAACTCCAGTGATAACTGAACTTCCTGTTCTTCATCTATCGTGCTTTCCGTCTGCTCTTCTTTTTCTGCAGGTTCCGATGCAATCTCATCGCTTGTGATGCTTTCCTCCGTCATTTCATGATTATTTTCCGTCATACTTTCGGCCAAGACCGGAACTGTCGATGTCAACACCATACTAACCGTCATTCCTGCTGCTATGATACGTTTTACCCATCTATTTTTTCTTAATGCCATTTTCTTCAACCTTTTCTTTAAAAGTAACTGTCACCAATTTTTCCAACTCTGCCCAGGTTTTTGCATTTATTTCATTCTTTGGGTTTCTGTAAAATTGAAACTGAACTGCTGTCGTTGCACCGTCAACATCAAAACTGTAAGGGCCTGTCACCTGCTTGCCATCCGTCGTCCATTTGCTAAGCTGCAAACTTTCTGGCCAGGTCATCGTCACTGTTCCGGCTCCATTTCCTGAGATTTCATAATTAAATGCATCATAATTGGCTGGTGTACGCCCATTTGCCTGAGAATCAAGAAAATGTCCGGTCCAGCTTTTTACAGATTCATAATCTGCAAAAGAGATCACAGCTGCCAGCTTCTGTGAATTTACTGCCTCTACGGACTCACTCGTTGGTTCCGCAACAATCTGGATTTCTATTTTATTTTTCAATTCAGCAGGTAATTCAAATCTATATGTAATTTCTCTGGCTTTTCCCGCCTTTAACTCCTGATTAGCCAACTCACACTCACCATTGGCATTAAATGGAATAGCATTTATACTGATATTGGTAATACTTTCCGGAAGCTTTCCCCCATCCATGGCAATCAGATTTGCCTGTACTGTATATGTGATATCCTTAGTATTATAAAGAGATTCATCTCCCCAGGCATAGTTGCATACTTTAACCGTGAATGTATTCTTGTCATCTTCTTCTGAAAGAGTTATGCGTCTAATGGAATAGTTATTGTCCGTTAAATTTAACAGTGTCAGATAATTTGATCCAAACATCGTATCACTTCGCCGCTCTGTGGATACAACTCGTTTCACACTGTTAAAACTGGTATATGCTGCAAAACTTCCAGATACGATAAGAATCAGCATTCCAATACTGAAAATTCCAGCCGCCACTCTATATTGCTTTATCCATTTCCATATTGTCTCTTTCATTCTAAACCTTTCCTGCTTATCAGTGGGATCCTACGATTTTGGATCTTCTTACATACAAATAATTCGGGTTTATCGTAACATAAAGAAATCCATTTTTCAATAATTTCATTTTTCATTCTATCTGGCATATATGTAACTATATCTTTTTCACTAAAACTTCCCACACCGTATCGGTGTGGGAAGTTTTAGTTACTTACAAACCAAGCATATGTACTTGATCCCAGCGCTACAGCGGCAACGCATACCATGGCAACGTTTCTTACTGAACGATGATACTTTTTTCACTCATAATCCTACAAAAACAACCATTTAACGATTTTACAACTTGCTTTCATAAGGCTTTCGGAGCATATAGTGTCAGTCGGCGGGAAGGATAATTTGCCGCCTGACAATATAGCCGTATGCCAGCTTGCATTGTCAGGGATTAGAATGCATTTTTCAATAAAAGAGTCCACGTTCCTGTCTTAAAAGTTATGAAATTTCACATTTAGATAGTGAATAAAAATGAATTTTCACTATACTGTATTGAAAAAAATGAAAAAGAAAAGTATAATATAAGATATCATTAGACAAGCTGTTAAGAGGAGGGATGATGTATGCAATATGAAAGCGAACGTATTGAATATAAATCGCAAATGGTCGATGACATCTATAAGGAAGTTATAGCATTTGCGAATACGAACGGTGGTGTTATCTACATTGGCATTGATGATAACGGTAATGTGACCGGCATTAATAATGTAGATGATACCTACACTCGCCTGACCAATGGCATTCGTGATGCTATTGCACCGGATGTAACCATGTTTGTGCGGTATGTTCTTGAAAATAATAAAGTTATCCGAATTGAAGTTGGAGAAGGAAGTTACAAGCCTTATTATTTGAAGTCCAAGGGGATGAAGTCGAACGGTGTTTATGTTCGCCAGGGTGCATCTAGTGTGCAGGCATCTCCAGAACAGATTCGCAGAATGATCAAAGATTCAGATGGTGATGTATTTGAGGAAATGCGTACCGTTGTACAGGAGCTGTCCTTTGAGGAAGCAGAACATACCTTCGCGCGATATAAAGTGGATTTCTCCGAAGAAAAATATATTGCACTCGGATTGCGTAATATCGACGACGATCAGTATACTAACTTAGCCATGCTCCTGTCAGATCAGTGCCAACATACTATAAAAATTGCCGTGTTTGGTGATGAAGCGAATATTACGTTTAAAGATGCAAAGGAGTTTTGCGGTTCTATTTTCAAACAACTGGATGACAGCTATGCATATCTGACGCTATGCAATCGCACTGCCGCCACATTCAAGGGGCTGGAAAGAGTTGAGACTTCTGATTACCCGGAAGCCGCTTTGCGTGAAGCATTGCTCAATGCAATTGTACATCGTGATTATAGCTACAGCGGAAGCATCATCATCAACGTCAATGATTTTTGCATAGAATTTATTTCAATTGGCGGTTTACTTCCGGGACTTTCTGCGGATGATATCCGTAATGGCATTTCACAGCCACGCAATCGCAAGTTGGCTGAAATCTTCCATCGTTTAAGGCTGATTGAGTCATATGGCACTGGTATCCGCAAAATCTATGCGCTTTACAAAAACTGTGCTGTGCAACCACGCATTGAGGTTACAGCAAATACCTTCAAGCTGATATTGCCTAACATGAATGCCCACAGTGCCATTACAGAACATGTACCAGAAACATCTGAAAAAACACCTGTGACGATCACTCCTCAAATGAAAATGGTAATAGATTATTTGAATGAGTATGGAGAAATGACAGAAGAAGATTTACAGGAGCTATTGAATATTAAAAAGACAAGAGCCTATCTGCTTGCCCGTCAGATGAATGAAAATAGATTGATCGATATTATCGGAAGAGGTGCTGCAAAAAAATATAGGTTGAGTACCAGCAAAAAAATGTAGAGGATATGCAAGTACTGGAAATGTTGTGCCAGAAACTTAAGGGGGGACAGACTCCTCATATCGTGCTTTCTTTTTTGTAAAAATCGGAGGGACAAGTCAAGCGGATATTCACAATACGCTTCGCTACTTGCTTGATTCGGTTAAAAAACACTTTCTCTGTCCCCTTGGCTTGCCTGAAAAAATGTCTCCCCTGGGGCACATCGTTGAGAGGTGCGGGGAGTCCTATCGATATTATTATATGTACAATAAACAAAAAATCCATGTGCAAAATAACTAATAAAATAAAAGCCCTGCCGAAGCAAAGCTCTCATTAAGCGTTTTCGTTCGATTTAAAAAATCTATTCGGCTTGTGGTTACCGCACAACCCACGGTCTGGCTCTACAATCGGCTGAAACCGAACCAGTCAACCGCTTCATCACCGCGATAGCTGGTCATTGCCGCTATCCTCTAAAATTATTGTAACATAAGGTAGCGTTTTTTTCAAGAAACGCGGTCAAAAAGGCCTGTAAAACTTTCACTTGTTTCGTTCGGCACATTCAATTTCAGTTCAAATGGAATCCATATCCCACTACGTTCCAATCTGAGAATAGCCTTTATATTTCTCTCTTCTGAAGTTCTCTTTTCAGTTACATGACTATACCAGAAGTCGGGGAAATAGCAATTCATCAGATGTACCGAAAATGCGTGGAGGAAATTGGGGATAGTAGACAACATGGAAAAAGTGGGGTAAAAGAAAAGCCATGGCTTGTGCCATGACCTTTCAAAAGAATATATTTAATTTTAATGGGTATTACTTGCAGATGTCTTTGTTACGCCTGCTAAATGGAGCGTAACATTAAATACTCTGTTATCTCCATCTACAACAGAACTAATACAATCCGCATCTGTGCCTTCCAGCCATACATATACACGTAAAGGAACGCCTTCATAATTTGCTTCTGTAAGTGGTGTAGCATTATTGCCTTTCACATAATTTAAACCATCTTTTGTGACTGCGAAATTCCTTGTGACACCATTTTCAGTGTATTCATAATTTGTTTCACTAATATGTGGATACGAAACGCTCTTTGTACTTGTTTCATCCGCAACAACACTCCAGCCTTCCGTTGCTCTTACGTCATTGCCTTTTCCTATCGGATTTGCAGGAGCGTAAACTAATAGAAGATGTTCATCATCGCCATCGCCAACAGATAGTCCCACTCTAATCGAAGCAGCAACCTTATCCGAAACCACTACAGGATTATTGTTCTGGTCTTTAACTGTTACCTGAATTGCTCCTCCGTCTGCACTTCCATCTAAAAATACATCACACGTTCCTGTATTTGTTAATGTATATAATGTATACGCAGCAACCACATGAGTATAATATATTTCTCCATCTTCTGGTGTATATTGTCCTATAATATCGTTTCCAGCATCATCTTTATCCCATGTAGGATGCATATAGCTAGAAACTTTCATGCCTGTTGTCCATTCTTTTGGAATCCACCAGCTTTTTAAATCATCTGTAGAGGCGGGGCTGATTTTATGGCCATTTACCGCAGAATACAGAGCTTGATCACTACCATGGTCTAATGAATCTCCATAATTAACAATCTGAAGCATAAAGCCATTTGCTTCTGCTGAAATTGATGTTGCACTTCCTTCAACTTTGTTATTAGATATATACCAAGCATATGTAGCTGAAGAAAGAGAAATAAATGCAACTATAACAGATAAAGCAGCTGTAAATAATCTAAATTTTAATTGTCTGACACTATTTCGAGATTCCAACTTGCATTCCCCCTATTCTTTTTGATTTTTAATATTCCAAAAAACAGGAGATTTCTCCTACTCTTTGGAATATTCCCCTACGCCACAACCGCAGGGGAAGTACTCCTTAAATTGAATGGCAATAAACTAATTCTCAGAATAAATTAGTTATTGTCATAACCGTTATTATAATCTGCACTATTGACACCAGCTACATTAGGTGTTGCGCTCAGTGCAAAGCTAATTTTTGCATCCTTTAAATTAGGCAGATTATCAGTGAAAATTGTGCCATAATCGCCATCGTAGAATACAGTAACATCTACTTCTTTTGCGGTGCCATCAACAGTAGCTGCTAATTTGGCAGTAGAACCTGCTTTTTTTGTCCATGTCGGGGTTCCAGTAGAAGCTACCTGATTTGTCCACAGTTCCCAGTTATCTCCACAGGTAAACAGAACGCCTACAGCTCCTACAATTTTTGCATCGCTAGTAACAGCGGATACATCTACGCTATCAACCTTCAAATCAGTAAATGCACCCTGGCTGGTATTTACATAAACCTTTGTAGTTTTAATATAGCTATTAGTTTCTGGATCAGTTACACCGTAGTAAGTGCCAGTAGATGTAGCTTCACTTGCTTTCTTTGCATAAGAAGTTTCCCATGTGATTTCACTCGCCTTTTTATCCTCTGTAATAGTATTTGATACAGGGCGTACAGGATATAACTGTGCGTTAAGGTTATCAATTTTTGTTGAAGTGCTACCTGCTGTAATATCTGTTTTCTTATCAATCTGCAGGAATGCGGCATTTGACTGTGCGGTAATATTACCAACGTCTGCTGTTACCTGATTATTACTTACAAACCAAGCATATGTACTTGATCCCAGCGCTACAGCAGCAACGCATACCATGGCAATGGCTGCTGCCAGCTGTTTTTTCAGCGCTTTTACGCTTTTTGTTTCTTTCATTTCTTTTCCCTCCTGGATTTCCTGGTTGGGCAGGAAATCTTTTGTATTTCCCTGTTTTTTGTAGGCAGATTCACCGGGAAGCGTGTTTCTGCCTGCTGTTTTTGCTTCCGTGCTTCTGGGCGGTCTGAGTGATGTTTTTCTTCTGTCTGCTATAAGGTCATACTCCCACCGGGCCCGGTTAGAAGAGTACTCCTCAGACGTTTCCGGTGAGGATATCAGCTCATAACAGACCCTTTAAAACAGCCTTCTTTCTGGCCCATTTCTTCAGTTGCATTTACAGCGGAACAGATGTTTTCCATAAAAACAGCTGTCCCAATCTATATAAACAGCGGTTGTGGCACTGTTTATACCATAATTACTGGTTTCTCCGGTTCTCCCAGGTCACTTCTTTATCCGGATAATAGCTGTCATTCGGCGCTTCGTTACCCGCCGCATTGATGGGCTTGTCGCCCGTCAGGGTATCTTTGATATCCTTAACGAATTTCCAGAAAAGATTGGTGCCGTCTTCGTAATCGGAATTGATGTGCATGGTGAACTGTACGCTTCCTCCGATGATGGAGTCCACACACTCGGGGTCATCCCCTTCCATCCACACCACAATCGTATATTTGTCGACATTTCCTACCAGGAAATCTTTTTCTTCATATTTGCAGATCACCCGGCTGCTCAGGAAATTCTCGCAGCCCTCCTCCGGCGTTCCGTCTTTGGAAGGTTCCGCATAAACCACTCGCTCCCCGTTTCTCCAGACTGCAATCCGGACGGCGTCCTCCGCTCCCTTGGAGCAGGAATCCAGTGTGATGCTTGCCACATAGCCCAAGTCCTCTTTGCCGGCATTCCGGACAAAATAGGTATAGGCCATATAGTTTTTTCCGTTGTGGCTTCCTTCTATGTCATCCAGGTTTTCCGGAAGGTCATTGATCGAAATATTCGTGGCATCCTGAACGGTGGCTGCCTTTAAGCGGGCCGTCGCATCCTTAAACCCGCCGTTGTCGGCGATACTGATGCCCCGGCGGTAAAGCTCCAGTCGGTCCAGGTTGATCGTGAAATTTCCCATCTTCTCCTGCATGAAGGCCGCGATGAAAAGGATCGCAACCAGAAGAAGCATGCTTAAGAGAATCAGCTGCAGACGATCCAGACGAAGCAGGGCTGCTCCGAGCTTCCGGCGCTTCCGGTGCGGCATGTACATGCTGACAATCGTCTCCGGGTCCACCTCGTCGCCATGCTTGCTTAAAAGCTCTTCCAGCTCTTCGATCCGGACGATCTCGTCTTTCTCGCCCCGGCGTTTCCGTTTGGATTTTTTCTTTCCTTCTGTTTCCTGGTTTTCTTCAGTCCCTTTTTTCTTTTTTCTCATAGCTTATACCTTTTCTTTACATAAGCCACATAGTCCTGCATTTCGGCCCGTTCTTCCGGGTTCGCGAAACGGAGCTGAATACCGGCTACATACCGGAAAGAGCTGCCTTTTGGAACTTCCCGGGTCCAGCAGACCACTCCTACCACTTCCTGAGCCGTATGGCCGTCGGAAGCCGTTCCAAGACGCGGCAGCGTAAAGATGCAGGTCGCTCCCACATCAAACCAGCGGTTCATATAGACAGCAAGACCGCCGTTGGAAATATCCAGCGTCTCACCTTTTTCTTTATCAATCTCGCCATCTGAGTTCAGCGCCCAAGTGTCCTGCATATACTGAATCGGAAGGGCCACTTTCATACGGACATCCGCACGTTTGATGAACTGACGCTGCTCTGCTACACGACGGATCTTCCAGTAGCGGCGGATGCCTTCTTTGATCTCATCATCCGCATAGCCTGCAAGAATGCAGGTATCCTCTCCTTCTCCGTACTCAAACAACAGTTTCTGTTTTTCATCCAGCGGGAGGGCCTTGCCTCCGACCATGGGAATGGATACCAGAAAGGCTGATTCGTCCAGAGCCTTGTTAAAGGTACAGATCATGTTGAATTTAGGCTCCTGACTGATAGGCGCGTCAAAAGCGAGACGCATCTTCGTCCCATGTTTTATCTGTAAAGCTCCTGCCATTTTTCTTCTCCTGTAAGTTTCTCTATCCGCGTAATATCAGCAGTTTCCTGCTAATTTATTATATGATACCAGTGTCAAAAGGTCAAAAAGCTGTTCGTGCTTGCACGATAAGGCTT
>OLNW01000740.1_pt1 | contig 36737 bp, 36 predicted proteins | sample 1672121 | NCBI WGS metagenome assembly OLNW01 (sample SAMEA3136648, study PRJEB25190) | human gut metagenome
TTCAGTAGCTGTATCAATTTACTTTGCATTTCTTTTTACTTTGTAGTCTAACATACTAGTCAAACAAGTTTGACCGTATGGCAGGGAAATTACATTTCCCCACACCCCATTGTCTAAAAATTTGCTACTCGCAATTTTTTAGGTTTTACCTAAATTCGCATTTTGCAATTTAGGTAAAAGAAAGAGCCAAGAAAAACATTTTTCAAATTTTTTCTTGACTCTATGAAACCTTGCTCGGTTTCAAACTTCCACACAGAAATAATAAAAGCAGAGATTTCTTATCCAAATCTCCACTTTTATTATTTTTATATATAGCAATTGCCTATGATGTTCCTTTCATCATACTGTAATTTGCATACAATGTATCAAAGTTAAATCCATCATACTTTCTTTGCTCACAATCAACTTTCGCTTTCTTAAAATTCTGTTTGTCGCTATTATATTTATTATATATTTTATTATTATATATTTTATTATTATATTTATTATCTTTAAACTTTTCTTCAATAGGGGTATTGAAGTTTTGTTGGGGAGGGTATTTAACTTTTGTTAAATAGGGGGTATCCATCTTTGGTATTAATTTTCTACTTTCTATTTCTTTACTACTCTCTTTATATTTTATTTCTATATCAATATATCCTTTTTTCTTTAATGAATTTACTAGTTTTGAAACTTGTGTAATTGATATATTTAGCAATTCGCTTATATTACTATTGGTACAATAGCAATAATTATTTTCTTTACTTAAAAACATTATAATAGAATGAATGTGTTTTTCTTTATCATTTAAATTTGTATCTGTTAATATTTCTATTGGAATCCATAAACCTTTTAAATTCAAATTTGACATTTTCCCTCTCCCTCCTCTCTTGTTTCGTTTTATTTTGGCTTTAGTACCTTTTTTATTATAAAGTTATATAGTTTTATATCTTTAAATTGTAGATAAAAAATTTCCATAAAAAAATCGCTTTAGAGTTTTTAATCTAAAACGATTTTTGTTTTTAAATTGTCCAGATGTCTGGATAATCCAATTACATATTTTCTTTTTCTAATTGTGCAACCGCCGTTGCACAATTTTCTCGACACTGTCGAGAAAATTTAATGTATTATTCCTCATTATCTTGCTGTTTTTCTATTTCTTCAATATCCTTAATATGCAATTCAATATCCTCTGCTTTTGGTAATTGACTTTGCAAATATTCAGGTATATCTTGTAATAACTTATATTCGCTAACACCTACAGGTTTATTAATATCTTTTAATGCATATTCTGCTACTAATTTATCTTTATCTTGACATAGTATAATTCCTATTGTTGGATTATCTCCATCTTTTCTTAATATATCATCTACTGCAGATAAATAAAAATTCAATTGTCCTGCATCTATCGGTAAAAATTCTCTTGCCTTTAATTCTACAACAATATAACATCTTAATTCCAAGTGATAAAATAATAAATCTATAAAATACTCTTTATCACTAACTATTAGTTTATATTGATTTCCAACAAAAGCAAAACCTGTTCCGTAATTCTAATAAAACATTTTTGATTTTTGTTATCATTGCTTCTTCAATTTCTTTTTCTTTGACTTGACCTTTTAATGCTATAAAATCAAAAATATATGGATCTTTCAAAGTTTGCAAAGCTAAATCACTTTGAATGTCTGGTAAAGTATTTTCAAAATTTGTTGTTTTATCAGCTATCGCTTGTCTTTCATATAATTTGTTTTTTATTTGATTCTTTAAAATATTAGTAGACCATCCATTTTTTATAGTTTGACTAATATACCATTTTCTTTCTTCTATATCTTTTACTTTATCCATTAGAATAACATTATGATACCAAGTAATTTTTGCAAGAACCTCTTGCAAAAATTTTTCGTCTTGATATTCATCAGCAAATTTTCTCATATATCTAATATTTCTAGGCGAAAATCCCGTAATGTCTGGAAATTCAAGTTTTAAGTCTATTGCTAAATTATCTACAAATTTATTTCCCCATTTAATATTATTAGATATTATTTTTCCTATATTCCAATACATATATATCATTTCTACATTTACTACTTGCATTGCTCTATATTGTGATTTTAAGATTTCATTTTTTATACTTGAAAAAATTTCTTTATATTCATTAATATCAATTATTTCATTTGACATGTTTATTTTCTCCATTCTTTAAATTTTGCAAGAGGCTCTTGCAAAATTCATTATAACATCTATTTCCAAATTTTTCATTAAAAATCCGAAAAAAGTCAATTTTTTTACATTTTCAATTGGTCAGATATATCTGACCAATTTCATATTTCATTGATAAATAACTTCATTTAAAACAATTTCTTCTGCTCTATTTTTAATATTATTCATTCTTGTAACCCACTCTAATTGATTATTTGTCTTTAATTCTTCTGTTACATTTTCTTTTTCTGCCATTCGTTTTATTAGAATATCTAACTTCCCTTTACATTCATCTTCAATATCTAGTAAATAACTTTTCAATTCATTACTTACTAACATTTCTATATATTCTGGTATTTTATATTTCTTCATATAGTTTAGTTTTAGTCTTCCATACTTTCCTATATTTCCAGTTCTTCTAGCTTTTGGTATTGTTATATTAGGTATATAATAATCTCCAACTAATCTATATTCAATTCCTGTTCTTTCATCTACAAATTTTTCTTTTAATTCTTTATTTTCCATAATTTTAAATCCTCCATTTTTTATTAAATTTTGTTTTTTCATTATAAAATCAAAAAAGATGAAATTGTATTTATATTTTTTACAATTCATCTTTTAAATATGTGAAAATTTTATTTTTACTAAATTGTTGCTAGGAGGAAACCTTTGCTATTACTGAATTTTATCATTTCGTCATAAGAGAACAATATTGTTATTACTAGTGCTATTAAAGTTATTCCTTTTACTTGCTTTACAATTTCTCCTTTTGTAAAGCTCTTTTGTGTTTGTGTGCACACATTTGCGCGTGTTTTCCCTTTTAAATTTCTCACTTTACTTGTTCTCCTTTGTATTTTTTACTTTTTTCTTTTAGCATTCCATTTTAGTCCATCCATTCTAGTTCCCAGTCTACTACTTTTACTGTATCTCCTTGTTTAACACCCGCTTCTTTTAAGGCCTTGTTTACTCCTAATTCATCTAAACATTTTTGGAAATAATACATAGATTCATTATCTTCTAAATTAACTCTTCTCATAATTTTTTGTACCCCTGGGCCGTCTACTATCCACATTCCATCTTCTCTTGTTATTGTAAATGGTATTTCGTCTTCTAAAGTATATACTTTCTTTCCTCCTACCACTTCTACAACATCTTCTTTTGGAAGTGTTTTTAAAATTTCAGATACATGTTTCAAAAGTTCTTCTATTCCTTCTCCTGTGACTGCAGAAATTTTATATATTTCTATTCCTTTTTCCTTTGCCATTTTTTCTAATTCTTTATATAAGTTTTCATCTTGCATACTATCGATTTTATTTGCTACTATTATTTGTTTTCTTGCAGCCAATTTTTCGCTGTATTGCTTTAATTCTTCATTTATAGTGTTAAAATCTTCTACAGGATTTCTTCCTTCTGTGCCAGATACATCTATTACATGAAGCAATAATCTTGTTCTTTCAATATGTCTTAAAAATTGAAGTCCTAACCCTGTTCCTTGACTTGCTCCTTCTATAATTCCCGGTATATCTGCTATTACAAAGCTATCTCCATAGCTTGATTTTACTACTCCTAAGTTTGGTTCTAATGTTGTAAAGTGATAGTTTGCAATTTTAGGCGTTGCTGAAGTTGTTCTTGACAAAAATGTTGATTTTCCCACATTTGGAAAGCCTACAAGTCCTACATCTGCTAATAATTTTAGTTCTAGCACAAGTTCTTTTTCTAAACCTTTTTCTCCATCTTGTGAAAATCTAGGAGCTTGTCTGGTTGAGGTTGCAAAGTGCGAATTTCCTTTTCCACCTCTTCCTCCTGGAAGTATAAGCTCTTCTTGTCCTTTTTCAGATAAATCTGCTAACACTTGGTTTGTTTCAGCATCTCTAATTATCGTTCCTATTGGCACACCAATATGTAAATCTTCTCCACTTCTTCCATATCTATGTGCTCCTTCACCATTTTTTCCATTTTCTGCTTTAAATTTCTTTTTAAACCTAAAGTCTACTAATGTATTGGCATCTGGATCCACGAAAAAGTAAACATCTCCACCTTTTCCTCCGTCGCCTCCATCTGGTCCACCTGCTGCTACATATTTTTCACGACGAAAGGAAACTGCTCCATTTCCTCCATCTCCTGACTTTACATTTATTTTAACGTAATCTGTAAACATTATTTTCCCTCTTTCAAACTTTCTATATATTCTTTTTTAGACGCTTCTTACTTAGGACACTTAGGACAAAATTGACCCGTCCCCAAATGTCCTTTAATAATCTAGTCGCATTGCTTTTTTTACTTTTTTCATTGTTTCTTTTGCTGTTTTTTGAGCTTTTAATGTTCCTTCCATTAGTATTTTATCAACTATTTCTGGATGTTCTTCATAATATGCCCTTTTTTCTCTTATTGGTTTTAATGTATCTGATATATTTTTAGCAAGTTGTCTTTTGCATGCTACACACCCTCTTTGGCCTGCTCTACATTCTTTGCATACTGTATTTACTTCATCTTCTGAGCTAAATAATTTATGATAATATGCTACCATACATATATCTGGATTTCCCTTGTCATCCTTTCTTATTCTTGCTGGGTCTGTCACTGCACTCATCACCTTTTTAGTTATTTCTTCTTCACTGTCTGACAAGTAAATTGCATTTCCTAGAGATTTTCCCATTTTTTCATTTCCGTCTAACCCTTTTATTCTTCCTGAACTTGATAGTACTGGTTCTGGCTCTATTAATGTTTCTCCATATATTGAGTTAAATTTTCTTACTATTTCTCTACATTGCTCTATTAGTGGAAGTTGGTCTTCACCTACTGGTACTAATTTTCCTTCAAAACATGTTATATCTGCTGCTTGACTTACTGGGTATCCTAAAAATCCATATGTAACGCTTTCTCCAAACAAATCTTTCTTTTGTGCTATTTCTGTTTTTACTGTTGGGTTTCTTTGTAGTCTTGCTATTGTTACTAAGTTTGAATAGAATACTGTAAGTTCTGCAACTTCTGGTATCATTGATTGTATATATATTGTTGTTTTTTCTGGGTCTATTCCACATGCTAAATAGTCCATTGCTACTTCTCTTACATTTTTTCTTACTTTTTCTGGGTTATTAAAATTATCTGTTAATGCTTGTACATCTGCTATTAATATATATGGTTCGTACAAACCTGAATTTTGCATTTCTACTCTCTTTTTTAATGAACCAAAATAATGCCCTATGTGTAATCTCCCTGTTGGTCTATCTCCTGTTAAAATACGTTTTTTATCTTCCATTTTTCTCCTCCATTTACAAAATTTGTTCAAATCTTTCTTCTAGTTTTTCAAATTCTTTTATATATTTGTTTTTTATATTTTCATATATTTTTCTTGATGTTTTTTCATTATATAAATGTGAAAGTTCATTTCTTGATAGCATAATTTCTATCCATATTTCTCCATCATCTATTATTCCTTGTTTAAAAGCTGCTTGTATGTTTTCTCTTGGACTACCTGTTTTATTAGTTATTCCCATATATTCCAAATAATCTTTTATAGTTTTCCATGCAAGTTCAAAAGTAAATTCAAATCTATGCAAGGTTCCATCTATAATTACTTGCATTGTTGTATCATCAAAATCTTGTGATGTTTCTTTTAATGATTCTTCCAATTTTTCTAAAGCATTATTATAGTCTTTTCTTCTTTCTTCAAATCTATTTACCATATTATTACACCATCCCTTTCTATTGAATTTAATAGTTCTTTTTTTGTTATTTCTTCTATAAAAATCAAATCTATACTATATGGTATGTCTAATAAATCTATTTCATCTTTTATTCTATTTTTTTCTTTTTCTTCTATGCAATTTATTACTACTATATCTATGTCTGAATTTGCTTTATAATCTCCTCTTGCTCTTGACCCAAACATTTTAAATATATATTTATCATTTTTTTTTATTACTTCTAATATTTTGTTATATGTTATATCAGATAAACCAAATTTCATATTAAAATTTAATTCCTTTCTTATTTTTTACACTACGTTATAAGTATAACATAAGTAGATTAAAATTGCTATATTTTTCCAAAATAAAAAAAGAATTCACATGTACTACTTTTAGTTTTGTAATGTAAATTCTTTTTATACTTTATATTTACGCTTGTGCTTCCTCTACTGGATAAACACTAACTTGTTTTTTATCTTTTCCAAGTCTTTCAAATTTAACGTTTCCATCTACTAAAGCGAATAATGTATCATCGCTTCCGATTCCAACGTTTGTTCCTGGATGGAATTTTGTTCCTCTTTGTCTTACTAGAATATTTCCAGCTAGAACAAATTGTCCATCAGCTCTTTTTAAACCAAGACGTTTAGATTCACTATCTCTACCGTTCTTAACACTACCTTGACCTTTCTTATGAGCCATGTTTTTTCACTCCCTTCTATAGGTTACATTTATTTTGCTTTTATTAATTTTGTTTTTACTATGCTTCTGCTGTTTCAGCTTTAGCTTTTGGTGCAGCTACTGCTACTTTAGTAATTTCAACTTTAGTATATGGTTGTCTATGTCCTTGTGTTCTTCTGTAGTTCTTTTTAGCTTTGTATTTGTAAACTACTATTTTTTTACCTTTACCATGTTCAACTACTTTTCCTTCAACTTTTGCACCTTTTACGTAAGGAGCTCCAACTTCTACTTTGTTGTCGTCAGATACTAAAACTACTTCTTTAAAAGTAACTTTTTTTCCTTCTTCTACATCTAATTTTTCGAAGAATACTACATCTCCTTCAGATACTTTGTATTGTTTTCCACAGCTTTCAATTATTGCGTACATTAATTGTACACCTCCTCTTATATGTATACTCGCTAAGCATAAAATACTAGGCAGCTAATTTTTTATATAATTAGCATTTTTAGCCCGACCCAGGCGGCTTACAGATATTTATTTTACCATACTCTTCTTTAGTTGTCAATCTTTTCTAGTTTAAATTTTAAATAATCTCCACTGATTAATTTTAGTTCTATTCCTTCTACTATTCCTTCTACAGCATCTTTGTGTGAGGCACCATGCAAATGCCCATAATAACATTTTTTTACATTATATTTTTTCATTACTTCTAAAAATTCTGAATTATAGGTATTACCATCTTTCATGTAAGAAGCTATTACTGGTGGGTAATGCATAATACAAATTATTTCTTTTTCTTTTCCATAGTTTTCTATTGCACTTTTTAAAGAAAGTTCTAATCTTGCCGCTTCTCTTTTTACCATTTTGTTGCTATTTTCTGTATCTAAAAGAGCCCACCCTCTTGTTCCTACAATAATTTTATTTTCTATTAAAAAACTATTATTGTATAAGAAATCTATATTATTAAATTTATTTTCTTTCAAATATTTTTTCATAGAAGTAACTGTTGTCCACCAATAATCATGGTTTCCTTTTAGCATAATTTTATTTCCGGGAAGAGCACATAAATATTCAAAGTCCTTATATGTTTCTTCTAAATATGTAGCCCATGAAAAATCTCCTGCTATAATTACTGTATCTTCTTTTTTTACTTTTTTGTTCCAGTCTTCTTTTATTTTTTGTGTATAATCTTGCCATCCATCACCAAATATATCCATTGGTTTATTTACTCCAAATGGCAAATGTAAATCACCTATTACATATATTGACATGCTCTCTCCTTTTTTATTTTTTATAGTTTTCTAAAGCTTTTGCAACTTGATCTGGACAAGACGTTCCTTTGTCTCCACATTGAATTCCTTTTAATAGTTTAATTACTTCATCTACATTTCTATTTTGTACTAATTTTGAAACTCCTACTGTATTTCCGTGGGCATCCCCCTACTATTTTTAAATTTTTTATTATATTATTTTCTATTTCAATTATTATTTCTCTTGAGCAAACTCCCTCTGGTCTATATCTATATTCCATTTTTTCCTTCTCCTTTTTTATCATAATCATCCATAAAATGATGTACTTCTCCATTTTTTACATATGAAATTATTGTATTTAAATTTACATTTTTTGTACTATTATATATATTCATGTCTACTTTGTCATATACGCTTCTTAATTGTTTTAAAAGTTTTTTCATTTCTTCTCTTTTAGAGCCTGCCTTTTTACTTTCTTCCTTTTCTTTAGTTACTTTGCATGCACATTGTAAGAATTCTAAATTATTTCTTTCTTTCCATTTTATAATATTTTCTTCTTTTACGTAATATAAAGGCCTTATTAATTCCATTCCTTCATGAAATGTACTATGTAGTTTTGGCATCATTGTTTGCATTTGTGAGCCATAAAGCATTCCCATAAGTATTGTTTCAACTACATCATCAAAATGATGTCCAAGTGCAATTTTATTGCAGCCTAATTCTTTTGCTTTTCTATACAAATGACCTCTTCTCATTCTTGCACATATGTAGCAAGGGTGGTCGTCTATTTTTTCTACTACTTCAAATATATTGCTTTCAAACATTGTAATTGGAATATTTAGTAATTTTGCATTACTTATTATTTTTTGTTTATTTATTTCATTATATCCTGGGTTCATAACAAGAAAAACTAATTCAAAGTCAATCTTTCCGTGTCTTTGCAATTCTTGCATACATTTTGCAAGAAGCATAGAGTCTTTTCCTCCTGAGATGCATACAGCAATTTTATCGCCATTTTGTATCATTTCAAATTCTCTTATTCCTTTTGTAAATTGATTCCATATTTTTTTACGATATGTAGTCATTATACTTCTTTCTATTTCTTGATATCTTTCCACGTTTTTGTTTTTCATTCCTTGTAATATTTATTTAGGTTTTTAATTAGTTTTGCCTATAAACTATTTTTAACTTATTTAGAAATAATATCTTTTATAACCTCTCCTGCCATAGCTAGTCCTGCAACTGATGGCACAAATGATATGCTTCCCGGAACTTGATTTCTTTCGGCACATTTTCTTTTTGTTTCCGGTGGGCATATGCAATTTGTTTTACAACTGCATTCTAGTGTTTCGTCTGGCTTTATTGGTTCTTCTTTTGAATAAATAACTTTTAAGCTATCTATATTTCTTTTTCTTAATTCTTTTCTCATTACTTTAGCAAGTGGGCATATACTTGTTTTATATATATCTGTAACTTCAAATGCTAAAGGATTAAGTTTGTTTCCTGTTCCCATTGATGAAATTACTGGAATATTCATTTTTTTGCATTGTGCTACAATTTCAATTTTTGCTGTAACTGTATCTACACAATCAACTACATATGATAAACTTTCATCTATAATTTTGGTTTCAGAATCTGGCATAAAAAATTCTTGATATGTTTCCACATTTGCCTTTGGATTTATTTCTAATATTCTTTCTTTCATTACATCTACTTTATATTTTCCTATTGTTTTTCTTGTGGCAATTATTTGTCTATTTAAATTTGTTAAACAAATTTTATCATCATCTACTAATACAAAGTTTCCAACTCCTGCTCTTACCAAACCTTCTACTACAAATGAGCCTACTCCTCCTATTCCAAATATTGCTACTTTTACATTTTGTAATTTTTCTATTCCTTCTTTTCCTATTAGTAATTCTGTTCTTGAAAATTGATTTAACATTTTGTTTTCCTTTCAATTTTATATTGGCAATAAGGACACCCTTTATTGCTACTATTCACATATTTTTAAGTTTGGTACTGCATTTAGTTCTAAATTTGACCTTACTCCATTTATATAATTATAATATCCCGCTGATGCTATCATTGCTGCATTGTCTGTACACAAAATTGGCTCTGGATAATATATTTTCATTCCTTTTTCTTCTAATTCTTTAAATCTTTTTCTTATATAACTATTTGCTGAAACGCCTCCGGCTAATGCTATCGTATTCAAATTTAATTTTTTACATGCTTTTAATGCATTTTCTAGCAATACCTCTGTTACCGTTTTTTCAAAACTTGCTGCTAAATCTGCTTTATTTACATCTGGTTTTTTGTGATGTAAGTTTATTACTGCTGTTTTTATTCCACTAAAACTAAAATCTAAATTTTCAAAATGTGTTTTTGGCAAATCGATATTTGCTGTACCTTCTTTTGCAAGTTTATCTATTTTAGGTCCTCCTGGATAGCCAAGTCCTATTACTCTTGCTACTTTGTCAAAAGCTTCACCTATTGCATCATCCCTAGTTTTTCCTAATATTTCAAATTCTTTGTAGTCTTTTATATGTACTAAATGTGTATGACCACCTGAAACTACCAATGCTAAAAATGGTGGTTTTAGTTCTTTATTTGTTATATAGTTTGCTGCAATGTGACCTTCTATATGGTTTGTTCCAACTAATGGTTTATTTGCTGCATATGCAAGTGCTTTAGCATATGAAACGCCTACCAAAAGAGCTCCAACTAGCCCTGGGCCATATGTGCAGGAAATAGCATCTATTTCATCTAGTTTCATGTTTGCATCTTTTAGTGCTTTTTTTGTAACATTTGAAATAGCCTCTACATGATTCCTAGAAGCTATTTCTGGTACTACCCCTCCAAATTTTTCATGAATTGGAACTTGTGAACTTATCACATTTGACAATACTTCTCTTCCATTTTTCACTACTGCAACTGATGTTTCATCACAACTTGATTCTATTCCTAATATGTATATATCTTTCATCTTTTACTTCCTTCTTATTTTCCTTTGACCTTATATAGTTATTGTTCTGTTACATTCCAAATAAATGGGCTATTGAGGTTACTATTCCTTTATATACTGCATTTATAACTGGTGAAATAATTATGCTTGCTATGTCTGTTACCCATAATACTACAAATATAATGTAGAATATACTAGAATTTCTTTCAAACCAATCTCTCACATTTACTGGTAAAAATAGTTTTAACACTTTTGAACCGTCTAATGGTGGAAGTGGTATTAAATTAAATACTCCTAACCCAATGTTAATTATAATTGTCATTTGTATTAGTGTTAATATTACTAATCCTACCTGTGTTAAGCAAAATGCTGGCGCAATTTTAACAATTGCAAAATATATAAAAGTAAATAAAATTGCTAATATTAAATTCACTGCTGGACCTGCTATTGCAACTATTGCCTCGCTTGCAGTCATACTTTTATCCCTATTAAAGTTTCTTGGATTTATTTCTACTGGTTTTCCCCATCCAAATCCTGCAAATATAAGTAGTAGGGAACCTACTGGATCTAAATGTGCAAAAGGATTTAAAGTTAGTCTTCCTTGTCTTCTTGGTGTGTCATCTCCCAATTTGTCTGCTGCAAATGCATGTGCAAACTCGTGGAAGGTTATTGCTATTAATACTGCTGGCAAGGTTAATAACAAATTCAATAATTCTCCTGTGTTATTCCAATATTTACCTATTGCCAACAATACGAATATTCCAATAATTACATATAAATTTCTTTTATTATTTTCAAAATCAAACATTTTTTATCCTTTCTATTTTTACTGTTTTTAAGTGAGCAATACTTTCGTTACTTTTAGCTTTCTAAAAGGACAGATTTTTATTTCCGTCCTTTCTTTTTTGCCTTTATTTCTTTATTAATTTCTTATAAGTTTCTTCTATAATTTTATATCTATATAAAATTATTTTTTTACAAATTAATTCAAAGGTTTCATTGTTGGGAATAGTAATACATCTCTTATTGAAGCAGAGTCTGTAAGTAGCATTACTAATCTATCAATTCCTATTCCTAGTCCACCTGTTGGAGGCATTCCATACTCTAATGCTGTAACAAAGTCCTCGTCCATCATGTTTGCTTCTTCATCTCCTGCATCTCTTGCTTCCATTTGTTTTTTAAATCTTTCATATTGGTCTATTGGATCATTTAATTCTGAATAAGCATTTCCATATTCTCTTGCACCAATAAATACTTCAAAACGTTCTGTTAAACGTGGGTCTGATGGTTTTCTTTTTGTAAGTGGTGAAACTTCTACTGGGTAATCATATATAAATGTTGGTTGAATTAGAGTTTCTTCTACTTTTGCTTCAAATACTTGACTTATTATTTCTCCTCTTGTTAGTTTTAGTTCATCTAATTCTACATGTAGCTCTTCTGCTGCTTTTTTAGCTGCTTCGTCAGTTTCAATTGTATTAAAATCTACTCCTGTTACTTCTTTTATAGAATCTATCATTGATATTCTTTTCCATGATGGTGTTAAATCTATTTGTGTTCCCTGATATGTTATTTTTGTTGTTCCAAGTACTTTTAATGCTACTTTTGATATGATTTCTTCTGTTATATCCATCATATCATTGTAATCTTCATATGCTGAATATAATTCTATGTTTGTAAATTCTGGGTTATGTTTTATATCCATTCCTTCATTTCTGAACATTCTTCCCATTTCATATACTTTGTCAAATCCACCAACTATTAATCTTTTTAGGTATAGTTCGTTAGCAATTCTTAAGTACATGTCCATGTCTAAAGTATTGTGGTGTGTAATGAATGGTCTTGCTGCTGCTCCACCTGCTATTGTATTTAATATAGGTGTTTCAACTTCTAAATAACCTTTTTCATTTAATATGTTTTTAACTTCTTGTAATATTTGAATTCTTTTTAAGAAGGTATCTTTTACTTCTGGATTCATTATTAAATCTACATATCTTTGGCGATAACGCAAGTCTGTATCTTTTAGACCATGGAATTTTTCTGGAAGTGGTCTTAAAGATTTTGAAAGAAGTGTTACTTCTTTTGCATGTATTGAGATTTCTCCTGTTTTTGTTTTAAATACAAATCCTGTTATTCCTATAATGTCACCTATATCATCTTCTTTAAATTGTTTGTAACTTTCTTCTCCTAATTCATTTATACTAATATAACTTTGTATTCTTCCATCTCCATCTTGTATATGGCAAAATGATGCTTTTCCCATTATTCTTTTTGCCATAATTCTACCTGCTACTGTTACGTCTTTTCCTTCTAATTCTTCGTAATTATCTACAACTTGTTTGCTTGTATGTGTTCTATTAAATTTTGTTATTTCAAAAGGATTTTTCCCTTCTTCTTTTAATTTTGTTAATTTATCTCTTCTTATTTGCATTAATTGATTAACATCTACTTCTTGTTCTTGATTTTGTTTTTCCATTGCTAAAACCTACCTTTTCTTTATTTTTTACCATTCTATTATATAGCATTTTCAAAAAAATGTAAACCATAATTTTAATGTTTCTTTGATAAAAATAAGGCCTTTTTTATTTGGTATATAAAAGACCTTATCTTTATACGGAGAAACCAAGGAAATTGCATTGCTTTTTCCTTGGCTTTTCTCTTTTTATGAGTTGGTTCTTTTGCTGTAAATATAGGCTTCTAATGTTTTTCGTCCATATTTAATTGCTTCTTCATGAGATTCAAAGTATATATCCAACTTTTCATCAGATATTGCTCCACCTCGGTCTTCCACTTCAAACCACCCATTGTTTGGCATATTAGCTAAAGCTGGAATATATATAATTGTTCCAATTGGATATTTTCTTCCTGCCGCCACTGTATGCCATGGCTTAGCTTTTCTTCCAGATGCTGTAATTCCATCTGTTTTACCACAACAAATTTCGCAAGCACAATATGCTGAGGTATTCAGTTTAACTACAACTGGGTCAGTTGCATTTTTAGTAGTAACTTTTGAAGTTTGACTTTTAGCTGGTTGCTTGGTTTCTTCGTTTTTTACTTTAACCAACACCATGTTACTTACTACCTGCTTATCACTACTTTTGTAGGTAAGCTGTACTACCGTACTTTCAGGCTGTACTTCTTGCATTTGCGGTATTTCTTCGTATAACGAATTTTCCACAATTTTTTCACCTTTGATGTTTACTTCTTTAATTTGCTTTTTAAGGCAAACCACCTGTGCTAGAAGCATTGAAATTATAATTCCTGCTACCAGTATGGTAGTTTTTAAGACTATTAATATACGCCTTTCTGTTCTCCGGTAGCCTCTTAACTTTCTTGCTCTTTTCATTGCTTTTTCTCTTGCTGTTTTTCTTCTTTTGTTCATATTCTTCTCCTTCATTAACTTGCCATTTGGCTTTATTAAATTGTAGAACCTATATAATTTATTATAGCAAATTTTCGCCAAAAAGTCAATTTATGTAAATCGATTTTCCTGTTTGTACCTATTTAAAAAAATTAATCGTTATACTGCTTTTCTTAACTGTTTTGCATGTTCTAAAGATATTTCGTTTACTTCCCCACTAGCAATTCTTGCTATTTCTTTTATAGTTCTTTCTTCATTTAGCTTTTCTACTTTTGTTCTTGTCTTTTCATTTTCTACTTCTTTGCTAATGTAATAATTGTAATCCCCTTTTGCTGCTATTGTTGCCAAATGGGTTACACATAATATTTGATGTTTTTTAGCAATATTTTTCATTTTTACGCTAACTGCATTTGCTGCTTTCCCACTTATTCCTGTATCTATTTCATCAAATATAAGTACTGGGACTTTGTCCACATCTGCTAATACTGATTTTATTCCCAGCATTATTCTTGACATTTCTCCACCAGATGCTATTTTTATAAGTGTTTTTTCTTGTTCTCCAATATTAGTAGAAATAACAAATTCTACAGTATCTAATCCATTTTTGTTAAATTCATTTTACATATTAAATTCAATTTTTACATTAAATTTAGCATTTGGCATTTCTAGTTCTGCAAGTTCTTTATTTATTTTTTTAGATAGTTCTTTTGCACTTTGCATACGCAATTCATTCATTTGACTTGCTAATACCTTCATTTTATTTTCTACACTACTTAATTCTTTTTTCAACTTATTGTTTATTTCATCTACATTTTCTATTTCATAAATTTCTTGTTCTACTTTTTGTTTATATTTTAAAATTTCCTCTATGCTGTTTCCATATTTTCTTTTTAAAGCAAATATTAAATCTAAGCGTTCTTCCATTTCATTTCTCTCTTGTTCATCAAAATATACATCTTCTTTTGCTTCTGAAATATCTCTACTTAATTCTTGAATATCGTAATATACATTTTTTAATTCACTTAATTTTTTACTATAATTTTCATCTATACCTTCTATTTTTTCTAATGCTCTTATTGAGGTATTTATTCCTTCTATTACTTGTTCTGTTAATGTATTGTCTGCTATTTCTAAGTTTTCAACTATTTTTTCTGAATTTAGTATTATTTTCCTTTGTTCTTCTAATGTTTCGTCTTCCCCTTGCTTTAAATTTGCTTCTTCTATTTCATTTTGCTGATATTTTAATAAATCTAATTTTCTTTGTTTTTCTTGCTCGTCTCCATAGTTGTTTTTTAGTTCTGTTTTTATTTGGTTGTATTTAGCAAATAAATTTCTGTATTCTGCTTTTATTTTTAATACTTTTTCTCCTATAAAACTATCCAAATATCCTATGTGTGAAGATTTGTCCATAATTGTTTGGTTATCGTTTTGCCCATGTATATCTATTATTTGCTTCATAAATTCTTTAAGTTCACTTACAGTTACTAGTCTTCCATTTATTTTGCATGAATTTCTACCATTTGCATAAATCTCCCTTGAAACTATTATATTTCCATCTACTGCAATTGGATTTTCAGGCATATAAATAGATGCCTCTACATATGAATATTCTTCGCCTCTTCTTATCATTTCTTTTGAAAATCTATTTCCACAAATTATGCCTAATGAATCTATTATTAAGGTTTTTCCTGCTCCAGTTTCTCCTGTTAGAACATTAAAACCATTTTCTAAATTTATACTTAAATCATCTATTATTCCTATATTTTTTATTTGTATTGTACTAATCATAAAAATACCTCCATACGAATTATTGTTCGTTATGAAGGTATTATAATATCGAATATTTGTTTTGTCAACACTTTTTTCTAAAATTTTGTTTGTTTTTATTTATATTGTTATTTATGTAAAGGACAAAAGTGACCCGTCCCCAATTGTCCTTTATCCAAATATTCCTTTTTTCTTTACAGGTGGTTGCTCGTTCATAGTTTTTGCAAGCTGTGTTAATATGTCTCTTTGCTCTTTGGTTAAACGTTTTGGAACTTGTACTTGCACTGTAAATACAAAATCTCCTTGGAAACTTCCATTTACTGATTTAAAACCTTTGTTTCTTATAACAAATTTTGTTCCTGTTTGTGTTCCTTCTGGTATTCTGTAAGTTTCTTTGCTTCCATCTACCATAGGTATTTGAAGGTCTGCTCCTAAGGTTGCTTGTGTGAAAGTTATTGGTATATCACATAGTACATTATTCTTTTCTCTAGTAAATATTCTATGTTTCTTTAGCCTTATTACTATGTATAAATCTCCTTTTTCTCCACCTTTTTCTCCTGGTTCGCCTTCATTTCTTAATATTATTGTTTGACCGTCATCTATTCCTGCTGGAATTTTTATTTTTATTTTAGCTTGTTTTCTTACTGTACCTTTTCCTTTGCAGTTTTCACATGGTTCTTTAATTACTGTTCCTGTTCCATGGCAATTTGTACATGGTCTTTGTGTTTGCATTTGGCCTAATATTGTATTTTGAACCTGTTTTACCGTACCTGTTCCATGGCATATAGTACATGTTTCTGGTTTTGTTCCTGCTTTTGCACCATTTCCATGGCATACAGAACAAGTTTCATTTCTATTTAATACTATTTCTTTTTCTACACCTGAATATGCTTCTTCAAAAGTTATATCTATACTTGCTTTTAAATCTGCACCCTTTATTGGTCCACGGCTTGTTCTACTAGATGTTCTTCCACCAAATCCTCCTCCGAAGAAGGATGAAAATATATCTCCTAAATCTCCAAAATCATCAAATCCTGAAGAAGTATATGAATAATATCCACCTCCGAAAGGTCCACCAGCTCCAGCACCTCCACCAAATCCTTGTGTTCCATCAAATCCAAATTGGTCATACATTCTTCTTTTTTGTGGGTCAGATAAATTCTCGTATGCTTCATTTACTTCTTTAAATTTTGCTTCTGCCTCTTTTGGATTATCTGGGTTAGCATCTGGATGATATTTTTTCGCAAGTTTCCTATATGCTTTTTTTAATTCTTCATCTGTTGCATTTTTGCTTACGCCCAATACTTCATAATAATCTCTTTTGGTTGCCATCTTTTCCTCCTAACCCCAAAAACACCAAGTTAATTTGGGTAAAGTTTTTATTTATATTACAATTACCCCAAAAGTACCTGGCCCTTTTGGGGTAAAATCTATTTTTATTTTTTAACTGTTTTTTTGTTCCGTCCCCAAATACAGTTTATTTATTATCTCCGTTGTCTTCTACTTTGTAGTCTGCATCATATACATTTCCGTTTTCGTCTACGTTTGGTCCTGCTGCATTTGCATCTGCCCCAGCATTTGCTCCATTTGCTTGACCTTGAGCTTGTGAATATAATTTTTCAGAAATTGAATAGAATACTGTTGTTAATTTTTCTGTTGCTTGTTTTATTGCTTCTACATCTGTTCCTTCTAATGCTTTTTTTACATTAGCGATTTCTTCTTCTGCTTTAGCTTTTTCTTCTGCACTTATTTTATCTCCTAATTCTGAAATTGTTTTTTCAGAGTTATATACTAAGCTTTCTGCATTATTTCTAGCTTCTATTTCATCTTTCTTTTTCTTATCTTCTTCTGCATGTGCTTCTGCATCTTTTACTGCTCTATCAATATCTTCGTCTGTTAAGTTTGTAGATGCTGTAATAGAAACGTTTTGTTCATTTCCTGTTGCCATATCTTTTGCAGATACGTGTACTATACCGTTTGCATCTATATCAAATGTTACTTCGATTTGTGGTACTCCACGTGGTGCTGCTGGAATTCCAGTTAATTGGAATCTTCCTAATGTTTTGTTGTATGCAGCCATTTCACGTTCACCTTGTAATACGTGTACTTCAACTGATGTTTGACCATCTGCTGCTGTTGAGAATATTTGTGATTTTTTAGTTGGTATTGTTGTATTTCTTTCGATTAATTTTGTGAATACTCCTCCATATGTTTCAATACCTAATGATAATGGTGTTACGTCTAATAATACTAAGTCTTTAACATCTCCTGATAATACACCACCTTGAATTGCTGCACCAATTGCAACACATTCGTCTGGGTTAATTCCTTTATCTGGCTCTTTTCCTGTTATTTTCTTAACCATTTCTTGTACACATGGTACCCTTGTTGAACCACCAACTAATAATACTTTGTGAATGTCTGCTGAAGTTACTCCAGCATCTTTCATAGCTTGTTCTACTGGTATTCTTGTTGCATCTACTAAGTCTGAAATTAATCCTTCAAATTTAGCTCTTGATAATGTAATATCTAAGTGTTTTGGTCCTGTTGCATCTGCTGTAATAAATGGTAAGTTAATTTGTGTTTGTTGCATTCCAGAAAGTTCTATTTTAGCTTTTTCTGCTGCTTCTTTTAGACGTTGCATTGCCATTTTATCTGTTGATAAATCTATGCCATTTGATTTTTTGAATTCTGATACTAGGTAATCTATAATTCTTTGATCGAAATCATCTCCACCTAAATGAGTGTTACCATTTGTAGCTAAAACTTCGAATACTCCATCACCAATATCTAGGATAGAAACATCGAAGGTTCCTCCACCTAAGTCATAAATCATAATTTTTTGGTCTTGGTCTTCTTTATCCATACCAAAGGCTAAAGCTGCTGCTGTTGGTTCGTTTATAATTCTTAATACTTCAAGTCCTGCTATTTTACCTGCATCTTTAGTTGCTTGTCTTTGGCTATCACTAAAATATGCTGGAACTGTAATAACGGCTTGTGTTACTTTTTGTCCTAAATAATTTTCTGCATCTGTTTTTAATTTTTGTAATATCATTGCAGATATTTCTTGTGGAGTAAAGCTATCTCCATCAATATTTACTTTTTCGTTTGTTCCCATTTTTCTTTTAATTGAAATGATTGTATGGTCTGGGTTTGTAACTGCTTGACGTTTTGCAATTTGACCTACTAATCTTTCTCCATTGTTTGAAAATGCTACTACAGATGGAGTTGTTCTGTTACCTTCTGCGTTTGGTATTACAACTGGTTCTCCACCTTCCATAACTGCTACACAACTATTTGTTGTTCCTAAATCGATTCCTATAATTTTTCCCATAATAATTTACTTCCTTTCTTCGAACATCAGGGACGGTCCTTTTCGTTCCGAAATCGGAACACTTGTGACACTCCTTGTTAGTTCTTTTTTATATTTTTATATAATTTGAAACCTTCTTATTTATTGGTTTCATAGGATTTCCGTATTTTTCTATACGGTCCTCTTAAAATTAATAACTAATTTATTGAATCTTTAAAATTTAATAATTTTTAATATTTATATTTACATATTTCTATTTTGAAATATTAATTTTTAATTCATTTATTCAATATTTTGATATTGATTCATCACTACATATTAATATTAACCTTTTATTTGCACACTTATAATATTTCCATATTTATAAATTATACATACAGAAAATTTTAAACAAATCAATCCAATCAAGGAGTATCCCTAGTGTTCCGATTTCGGAACGAAAAGGACCGTCCCTAGTGTTAATTTGCTACTACTACCATAGAATGTCTAATAACCTTACTTCCTATTTTGTAACCTTTTCTATATTCTTCTTTTATTACCTTTTCGCCAAGATTTTCATCTGTTACGCTTGCTACTGCTTCGTGTATTTCTGGGTCAAATGGTTTTCCTATTGTTTCTATTTCTTGAACTCCATTTGCTGCTAAAACATCTTTAAATTGTTTAAGCACTAGTTCTATTCCTTGTTTGTATGCTTCATCTTCTGTTTTTGCTTCTACTGCTTTTTCTAAGTTATCTATAACTGGTAGTAAAGATGAAAATATGTCTGATACTAAAGAGTTATATAATCCATCTCTTTCTTTTGCACTTCTTTTTTTGAAATTGTCAAATTCGGCCATTAATCTTTTTAGTCTATCTTCTTGTTCCTCTATTTTCTTTTTTTGAAGTAATACTGTGTCTTTTAATTTTGTAGTTTCATTTTTTTCTTCTTTTTCCTCTACCTTTTCTACTACTTCCTCGTTTTTGTTTTCTTCCACTATTTTTCCTCCTTTTTAGGTGTTTAATATTTTTCATATTTTAGTTTTGCTCAACTTTTAACTTCAAATATTTATTCACCTTTTTGTTTTTTGTCATTTTGTTCATTTATCTTTTTGCTTAAATATTTCATTACTGAAATTACTTTAGAATAGTTCATTCTTTTAGGTCCTATAATTCCTATTGTTCCTAATTCTTTGTTTCCAACAGAATGTTTAAAAGTAACTACACTAAAATCTTTTAGCTCTTCTTTATCATTTTCATCTCCGATGTATACATTTATGTCTTTTGCAACACCTGAATCTAAAATTTCTAACATAGCTTCTTTTTCATCTAAAACATTTACAAAATTTTTAGCAAGTTCCAAACTTTTAAATTCTGGTAAATCAAAGGCTCTATTCGCTCCTTCTAAATAAATAGTTTCTGCTTCATCTATTATTTTGTTAATTTGTTCTATGATTGGCTTAATTACTTTTATGCTATACTTTATTTCTGAAAATATATATTCTTCCATTGGTTTGTCAATTTTTGAAAGTGGTTTTCCTTTTAATTTGGCGTTAAATAAATTATTTAAAGTTTCTACTTGTCCTAGTGTAATATCTTCATCATATTTTATTATTGTTTCTTTTACTAAACCACTGTCTGTTACTATTACTACCATTAGCATTCTTGTACCTAATAGAACAAACTTTATCTCTTCTATTAATTGTGTTTCTGCTTTTGGTCCAATTGCTACTGTTGTATAATGTGTAATTTCAGAAAGTGTTGAAGTTGCTATTTTGGCTAAATCTTCAATTTCGTTTACTTTGGTTGATAATTTAGATTGTATATATTTCATCTCTTCTAATGAAATATCATCTTCTTTTACTAATTCATCTACATAAAATCTATACCCTTTTTCTGATGGTACACGTCCTGATGATGTATGTGTTTTGTCCAAATAACCATTTTTTTCCAATTCTGCAAGTTCATTTCTAACTGTTGCACTACTATAATTTAGTCCATATTTTTCTACAAGTGCTGCTGAACTTACTGGCTCTGCAGTATTTACATATTCGTCTATTACTGCTTGCAATATTTTTTTCTTTCTTTCGTCCAAATTATCACCTACATTCTTATGACTTTTGTTTATTTTTATTAGCACTTTTATCTTTCGACTGCTAACAATATATATATTATACCCAAAATTAGCACTTGTCAATACCAAGTGCTAATTTTTTTGTAAATATTTTGTGAACTTTATTTTTTCTTTCACCTTCGACAATTTCTACACAAATTCCTCCCATACTAAATTGGCTAAATCTAAGCCTTTTTCAGTTAAACTTATTTCATCTAAATCAATTTGTATTAAATCTTCTTCTACTAGTTTTCCTAGCTCTTTTCTAAATAAAAATATTGGATTTTTGCCAAATTTACTTTTAAAATCTTGAATGCTAACTCCTTTTATAGTTCTTAATCCAAGTAACATAAATTCTTTTTCTTCATCTTGAGGAGTTTGAATTTCGCACACTTGTCTTTTTCTTTCCAATTCTTTGTTTTTAATATTTTTTATATAGTCTTCCAAATTGCTAGTATTACAATATCTTCGCTTATTTATATATGAATGGCTAGCTGCACCAAAACCCAAATATTCCTTTTGTTTCCAACAATTCAAATTATGTTTTGATTCATAACCTTTTTTTGCAAAATTAGATATTTCGTAATGATTGTACCCATTTTTCTCTAATATATGTTTCGCTTTCCAATACATAGTTCTTTCTAACTCATCTTCTGGCAATTTAACTTTATTTTCATTTACCATTTTTTCTAATTTAGTACCTTCTTCTAATATTAGTGAATATAAAGATATATGATTTGGTTTTAAATTTATAACTTTTTGTAAACTTTCTTCTAAGTCCTCAATAGTCTGATTAGGAAGTGCTAACATTAAATCCACATTTATATTAGTAAAACCTACTTTTTCAGCTGTTTTATAACATTTTTCAAATTCTTCATAGGTATGAATCCTTCCAATTTGCTTTAACAAACTATTTTGTGCAGCTTGAAGTCCTATACTAATTCGATTTATTCCTATTTTTTTGTATGTTTCAAATTTCAATTTATCCACTGTTCCAGGATTTACTTCTATTGTAATTTCTGGATTTTTAGTTACTTTATAATTTTCTTTTATTAACTTTAATATTTCTTCTATATATAATGGGTCAATAAAAGATGGGGTTCCTCCGCCTATGTATACGGTGGTAACCTCATATTCGTCATTTTTATGTTTAAAGGCTTCTTCCTGTATTTCAGTTTTTAAACATTCCACATATTCTTTTACTTTTTCTTGCTTATTAGAGTATGAAACAAAATCACAATAATAGCATTTTTGCTTGCAAAATGGAATATGTACATAAATTCCTAATTCTTTCATTTATTCTCCTTTTTTATTTAATAACAAGGTGCATATATTAATCTTTGAGGTAAAGTTGGCTGGCCCTATTGCCACATTTTTAATTTTTAGATAATTCTATTAATTGGTTTAACCTGTGATTTACTCCGGATTTTCCAATTGGATTTTGCAACATTTGCCCAAGTTCTGTTAATGTTGCATCTGGGTTTTCTACCCTTAAGCTCGCTATTTCTTTTAAGTTTGGATTCAAACTCTCCAACTTTCCACTTTCTTTTAACTTTTTTATTGCTTCTATTTGCTTTACTGCTGCATTTATAGTTTTATTTAAATTAGCTGTTTCGCAATTTACTTTTCTATTAACATTATTTTTCATTTCTCTTAAAACTCGTATTTCTTCAAATTTAAGTACACTATTATTCGCTCCTATAAATGCTAAAAATTTTGAAATTTCTTCGCCATCTTTCATATATAAAGAATATCCATTTTTTCTTTCAAGTGCTTTAAAGTCAATTTGCATTTTTTCTAACATTTTTTTAATTGAACTTGCATTTTTATTGTTACTTAGAACCACTTCTAAATGATATTTATTTTCTGGGTTATTTACACTTCCGCTTCCTAAAAAAGCTCCCCTTGCTAAAGCTTTTATTCTTGCTTCATCTTTACTTTCAATTCCTCCTGATTTATCCATTTTTTCTTTAATTTCATTTTCAAAAGCCATCGAAACTTCAACTTTATTTTCTACATACTCTATTTCTTGTATATCTTCTATTTTAGGTAATGTAATTATATAATTTTTGCCTTTTATATCTATTTTAAAATTTAATATTTCCATGTTTGAAATTAATTTATTAAAACGATTTATATTATATTCATTTACTGTCGAATAATATATATTTTTGTTATCACATGTTGTATTATTACTAATTAGATATCCTATTAATTCATATTTTACTAAATCTTTATTTTTCAAATTTTGAATTTTACTTAAATCTTCTTTTAATTCTGACGAAAATGACATATTTGCTCACTCCTATCTTTATAACAGTATACAAATCTTAGCTTAAAATTATCTTTTCAGCTCTATTACTCTATCATTGTTAGCTAAATCTTTTACAGTTTCTATTTCCTTATAGAGCTTACTATTTCTTGCCAATTTTTCTACTTCTTTTTTTTGGTCATAACCGATTTCCAAAAATATTTTTCCATTTTCCTTTAAATATTTTGGTGCTTCATTTATTAATATTTCATAAAATTTTAGGCCATTTTCTCCGCCATCTAATGCCAAATGTGGTTCATTTTGTACTTGTAAATCCAGCTCATTTATTACCTTCGTTTTTATGTATGGAGGATTTGAAACTATTACGTCAAACTTACTTTTTATATTTTCAAACATATCAGACTGTATAAAATTTACTTTTTCTTTAACTTCATTTTCTTTTGCATTTTTTTTTGCTACCTCTAAGGCTTTTGTGCTTATATCTACTAAAGTTACTTTTGCGTTTTTTACATGTTTTGCAAGAGCTACTCCTATACATCCGCTTCCTGTACACATATCTAATATTTCCACATTTTCTTTAATTTGATTTGCATACTTTATTGCCTCTTCTACTAAAATTTCCGTATCTGGCTGTGGAATTAATACATTTTCATCCACAAAAAAACTAAGCCCCATAAATTCCTGCCTATTTGTTATATATTGAATCGGCTTTCCAGCCGCAACCTCTTTTATATAACCTATATACTCATTTTCTTTATTATTCTCTACCTCTTCATCTTTATTTATAACTAATTTGTTTCTATCAATCTTTAACACATATTGTAGTAAACTTCTTGAAATAATACTTGCTTCTTCTATATTGTTTTTTTCTAATACTTTTTTCCCTTCTCTTAATAATTCCTCTATTTTCATATTTTTCCCTTTTCCCAATTAGGGACAGTCCCCAATTGTTACTTTTTCCCAATTGGGGACTGTCCCTAATTGGGAAAAGTGCTATTTTACTATTACCTTAAAATCATAGGCATTTGCATAATCTGATGTTACAACACAATTCAATTGTTGCACGCCACCAGCCTTTGTTTTTCCTATTAGTCCTGTTATTGTTGTTAACTCATTTCCATTTTTATTTAGTAATACTATATCAACCAATGTTATTTCTTTATCTTCGCTACTTTCTACATCTGCTAAAAATACTGTTTGGTCATTTTTTGAAGTTAATTGAATATTATATATTTTTAGCTTATCCACCATTTTCGTTTCGTTTAATTTTGTACTTACATTCAATTTTGTACCATCTTCTAAAATTCTAGTAAATTCCTCTTCTTCATTAATTTCTTCTACTATGTTTTTTTGGCTTTCTTTCTGATTTTTCACTATTGCTAATATTGCCATTATCAATACTATGCCCAATAATATTATTATTAATATTTTTTCTTTCTTTTTCACTTGATTTTCCCCTTACTTAAATATTATTTTTATGGTATGAGAATACGTATGTAATCCTTTTCTTTTATCTGCTACGCTTGCTTCATAAATTGTAAAATCTGTGTCCTCTGAAAATGTTTTTTCTTTATTATCTACATATATTTTACTTATATTTTTCAATTGTTCTTTATTTATTGTAAATACATTACATCCTCCGCCACTATTTCCATGCCAATATGACCATGTTTGCGTGCTTCCTCCAGTTTCTTCATATGTACCATATATTGAGAACTCGGCTGAGCATTCTGCTGTTTCCCTTGGGAATGAAAAATTCATTGTTACATTTTCTGTCATTGTATTTGTCAAATGTTCTGTAATTCCTGCTTTTGTTGCTGTTAATGATTTTCCTACATTTTGTACATCTGTATATGTTTCTGATACTAGACCACTTGCCATTATACTTCCTTCTTCTGTTCCTAAAGTTTCCACACTTGTTAAATATTTTGAATTTTCAGCTGATATATTTACATACTGCATTGTCATTGTTCCTCTTTTTCCGTCACCGTCAGGGCATACCCAGTCATATGATTTATACTTTAAGGAATATTTTTTATATTTCGAAATTGTATTTGCGGTAAATGTAATATTTTTTTCTGGCATTGTAAATGTATAGCTTTGTGTTGTTACTTCTGCCTCTCCTGTCCATTTTTGCCAAGAATAATCTGATGAAACTATTGCTGATATTGTTACCTTTGCTCCTGGACTGTATGTTCCTGCTCCACTAACACTTGTTACTCCTTCATCTCTATTTAAAGTTACTGTATATGTTGCTAATGTTTTTATTTCTATTGTTTTACTTCCTACATTTCCTGCAATATCTTTTATTTCAACCTTTATTGTATAACTTGTATTTTGATTTAGTCCAGTTGCTATACATGTTGAGCTTGATGTATTTTGCTTTTCTACATATGAGCTATCTGCCTTTCCCGTTTCTTTTATATAAAATTTATATGTTCCACTTATTCCAGATTCATTATCTGCTACACTAGCTACTACTGTTATACTATCTGTTGTTACATTACCTTTAGTTAATGTTGCCGTTGGGGCAATTGTATCTTTTACTTCAAACGTTGCATAATCTCCACTAGATTGCCCTGTCCTATCTTCTAATTTTGCATATATTTTATCCCCATGAACTAGCCCTGATATTGTTTCTCCATTTGATATGGTAGTCCATGAACCACTTACACTATTTTTTTGATATTTAATCATATAATTAGATGTTGTTGATATTGCTGTACTTGCTTTTCCACCACTCCAAGACACATTACTAAATGTTATATTTCCTACTGCAGTTATTATTGTTGCTGTTTTTATTTGTTTATATTCACTTATGTTTCCTGCTTCATCTTTTACCCAAACATAATATTCCTTTGATTGTATCTTTCCTCCTACACTTACATTTAAATTTTTAAGGTTTGTGCATGACGTAAAACTTGTTGGTTTTGTAGCATTTTCTGTTACTGCATACCCTATTATTCCACTTGCTTCATCTTTCGCTTTTATTGTTATTGTATTTGTATCAGCTGTAGTTTCTGTTATTATTGGCTTTTCTTTGTCTATTTTTTCTACTTTTATAGCCATTCTACTTGTTTCATTTATTCCATTCCACAATCTTATTGCTATTGTTTCATTTGCCTCTGATACAATTTCTGAATTTGTATAGTCTTGCCAGTCTGCTGTTTGATAATCTATTGTCGTTGCATTTTCTGGTAATTTTGCATATTGAAGTTTTATTCATGTTAAATCTTTATCAGTTTTTATTTCTATTTTTGTAGTCTTGCTTGCATTTGTCCATCCAATAGGAGTTGTTGTTGAAACTAACTCACCTTGGTTTAGCACAGGCATTTCTCCTATTTTTCTTATTATTTCTCTTTCTACCTGTCCGTTTTGATTTATTACTTCTGTTTTTAAATAATACGCTTTATTACTAGTCAAATTTGAATAGGTATATTCTCCACTCTTATTTTCTTGTTTAAATTCATATTGACCATCTATTTTTTCTTTTATATAAAATTTATATTTTTCTGCTCTTTGTGCCTCAACTTTTGCTGTTATACTATTGACTGTATCACTAATTTTCACTTTTACTATTCGTGGTTTTAGAGCTTTATTCTTTCCCATATATGTTATTATTAGGCTTTCATCTTCCCTGTGTTCTATTAAAAAAGTATATCCATCTGCTATTGTTATATAAGCATTTCTTTCATCTATTATTTCTATTTCGTCTATACTAAAATTTACCTCATTTGGTTTTTGAACCTGTTCTAAATATTCATTTACAGTTATTATTCCTTTTTCTTTTTCCGTAATTGCATTTCCTTTTACTAATTCCAGTTTTTCGCTTAATTCTGCAATTTTATGTTCTTCTCTTGCAGTAGCTCCTCTTTTTATTATTCCATTTTCACCAAACAATACAAATACACTTATTCCTGCAAAAATTATTAAAAGTAAAATTGTTATTACTAATGCAATTAATGTTATTCCTTTTGAGCTATTTACTTCATTTTTATATATTTTTTCAAGAATTTCTACCCTTTGTATATTTTTCATCTTTTACTATTCTCCTTCTTTTGTTTTTACCTTTTATTTTTGCTTTTTCATAATAATATTACCATTTGTTTATGATTGTGTCAAATACTATACCAAATATTTAAAAGAACAAAAGAGGCATGATTAATATTTTTAGACATTTTATCAAACTTTTCATGACTCATCTTTGTTCGCCCGCCAAATTTTATGTAATAAAATTTGTGTGGAATATTGAGCGAAGCTTTTTTATTTTCCCAATTAGGGACAGTCCCCAATTGTTACTTTTTCCCAATTGGGGACTGTCCCTAATTGGGAAAATAAAAAAAACAGCCCCGCCTCGGCCGTAAGCTGAAAGAAATTTTTATACCTGTTTACACAGGTGGGTGTCTTGTTGAAAGCTTCTGGGTTTCTCACAAAGATGTGCAAGCCTACACGCCACTTTCAAAGGCGGACTCCCTTTTTTTATTTGTTGGTAATAAAATTTCAATCTATACGCACCAGGTAGGGATGCTTTTAAATTTCTTTTGTAAACATATATTATCACATGTTTTACTCTTTTTCAATTTTACTTTTTATTAAAATTGCTCATTTAACATTATTTACTCGTCTTTTTCTTCATTTTTCTTACTTTATATAACTTATTTTATATTTTTTATTATTTGTAAAATTTTATTTTTTATGCTAGACTTCTATTCTTAATTTTCTATTACATCTCTTTTTAGCTTATTTTCTTGCACTACTCCCGTTCCTATAAATTGCTTATTTTCATTATATATTCTATATATTCCAGTTTTATTTTCAATCTTTATTTTTACTCCATTTAAAAACATTTCTAAGTTTTTTTCATTTAACACTATTTTTTCCTTTTCTTTAAGCAATTCTTCCATTGTTATTATGTTTAAATCTTCGTATTTTTTATTTTCAATGTATTCTTCTAGCTTTTCTATTGTTATTGCTTCTTCTATACCAAATTTTCCAACCTTGGTTCTATTTAATTCTTTCATGTATCCTATTGTTCCTAATTTTGTAGCTATATCTTCACATAAAGTTCTTATATATGTGCCTTTTGAGCATTGCACTTTAAATTCAATTTCTTGCTTTTTAATATCTACTTTTTGCAATTCTATATTATATATTTCTATTTGTCTTGGCTGAACTTCTACATTTTCCCCTTTTCTTGCATACTCATAGAGTTTTTTCCCTTTTACTTTTATTGCTGAATACATTGGAGGCACTTGTGTTTGCTTTCCTGTAAATGAATTCAATACTTTTTCTATTTGCTTTGTATTTTCTAGCATCTTTCTATCTACTTCTTTTTTTTCTAGAACTTTGCCTTCTCCGTCTAACGTATCTGTTCTTATCCCTAATTTTAAAGTTACTTCATACTCTTTATCGTGTTCTATTAAATATTTTGAAAGTTTTGTTCCAGAGTTTAAAAGCAAGGGCAATACTCCTGTGGCATTCGGGTCTAATGTTCCAGTATGCCCCACTTTCTTTATATTTAATAATTTCTTTACTTTAGCTACAACATCATGTGAGGTATAATTTTTAGGTTTATTTATTACTATTATTCCATTTAATTTTTGCAATTTTTCACCTTCTTAGTGTTAAAATAAACTATTGGAGACGAGGCATTTTAGTTTAACCCCTACTAAACTAAATCGGCCCCGTCCCTAATAGTTTACTTTATTTTATATGTACTTTTACTTCATTTACTATTTTTTCTTTTACTTGTTCTAAGCTTTGTGCTATGGTGCAACCTGCTGCATGTATATGCCCTCCGCCGCCAAATAGCAAGCATACATCTGAAACATTTACATAGTCGTTTGAACGAAGTGAAACTTTAAATCCTTTTTGAGTTTCTCTTAAAAATATCGAAACCTCAACTCCTTCTATATTTCTGCCTTCTTCTACTATTCCTTCAAAATCCCCTGTTTCTGCATTTGCTTCTTCTATATCCTCTTTTGTAACATAGGTAAAAGCTATTTTACCTTCTTTAAAAAATTCCATTCTTTCTATTGCTCTTTTTCTTAATTCAAAATTAGCTTTTGTCATTGTATTCATTACTCTTTTATAAATGTCTGAAACATTTACTCCTGTTTGCAATAGTTCTGCTGCAAATTCAAACGTTTCTGGTGTTGTACTTTGATATTGAAATCCACCTGTATCTGTAATAATTCCAGTTAAAAGGCAGGTACCTATTTTCTTATCTATTTCTACTCCAAAGTATTGAATTATGCTTATTAATGTTTGTGCACATGCTGGTGCATCTGGATTTACATAGTTATAGTCCCCATACATTGTATTTGTTCCATGGTGGTCTATTGTAACTTTTACTTTGGCATCTTCAAAGTAGTTTGCCCAACCATTTAACATTTTTATTGTTGCACAATCTAGTGCAATTGCTAAATCATATGGCTCTTTTTGTCCTTCTTTTTTTACATTTTCTATTTCTGGCAAAAAGTTATATACTCTTGGAAGTTCTGGAATAATAATATCTGGTTCTTTTTCCATTTTTCTTAACGCAATATACATTCCTAAGCTACTTCCTATTGCATCTCCATCTGGATTCTCATGAGTTAATATTACTATTTTTTTAGCTTTTTTTATTTCTTCTAATATGTGTTCTAAGGTCATTTTTCTCTCCTTTTTGCTTCAAAAGAACGAATTTTTTGGCAATTCTATGTCAAAAAACTCCGTCCTTTTTTCACTATTTGTTTAAATCTTTCAAAATCGCATCTATTTTCATTCCGTATTCCATTGAATCGTCTTTTTCAAATACTAATTCTGGTGTGATTCGTAAATTAACTCTTTTTGCAATTTGACTCCTCATAAATCCTGCTGATTTTTTTAGTGCTTCCATTGTTTTTTCATCATTTTTAGAGTTTAATATGCTTACATATACTTTTGCGTATTTTAAATCTGGAGTTATTTTTACTTTTGTTACACTTATCATTCCTGTTGCTTCAGGATTTTTCAATTCATATGAAATAATTTGGCTTAATTCTTTTTTTAGTTCTTCATCAATACGATTTAATCTATTTTCATTTTTTGGCATATTGCCCTCCTTTTATCTTTTAACTTCTTCCATAACGTACACTTCTATAATATCCCCTTCTTTTAGGTCATTATAATTTTCAATTTGCATACCACATTCATATCCTTTTGCAACTTCTTTTACATCATCTTTGAAACGTTTTAAGTTTGCAAGTTTTCCTTCATGTATAACAACATTATCACGTAATACTCTTACCCCTGCATTTCTTTCAATTTTTCCATCTAATACATATGCACCTGCTATTGTTCCCACATTTGAAACTTTAAATACTTGTCTTACTTCAACATTTCCAATAACTTTTTCTTCATAAATTGGGTCAAGCATACCTTTCATTGCTGCTTTAACATCATCTATTGCTTGGTATATAACTGAATATTGTTTTATTTCAACTTCTTCTTTTTCAGCTGCTTGTTTTGCAGTTGCAACTGGTCTTACATTAAACGCAATTATAATGGCATTTGAAACTTTTGCTAAAGTTACATCAGATTCTGTAACAGCTCCTGCTGCACTGTGTATAACTCTTACTCTAACTTCATCATCAGATAGTTTTTCTAAAGATTGTTTTATTGCTTCAGCACTACCTTGTACGTCTGCTTTAACTATAATATTTAATTGTTTTAATTTTCCTTCTTCCATCTGGCTAAATAAATTGTCTAAAGTAACTGGTGCCATTTGATTTATAGATTTTTCTCTTTGTGCACGTTTTCTTCTTTCTATTAAGTGTTTTGCCATTTTTTCGTCTTTAACTTCATAGAATACCTCACCAGATTCTGGAACTTCTGTTAATCCCATTATTTCAACTGGCATAGATGGTCCAGCTTTCTTTACTTTTTGACCTTTGTCATTTTTCATAGCTCTAATTCTACCAATTGAAGAACCTACAACTATTGTATCTCCAACATCTAATGTTCCTCTTTGTACTAGCATTGAAGCAATTGGACCTTTTGATTTATCTAGTCTTGCTTCTATAACTGCACCTTTAGCTTGTTTATTAGGATTTGCTTTTAACTCCAATACATCTGCTTGTAATAATACCATTTCTAATAGTTCATCGATATTTGTATGTTGTTTAGCTGAAATAGGTACGTAAATTGTATCTCCTCCCCACTCTTCTGGCACTAATTCATATTTCATTAATTCTTGTTTTACTTTGTCTACATTTGCTTCTGGTAAATCTATTTTGTTTACTGCAACTATAATTGGAATTCCTGCAGCTTTAGCATGGTTAATAGCTTCTACAGTTTGTGGCATAACACCATCATTTGCTGCTACTACTAATATTGCAATATCTGTAATTTGAGCACCTCTAGCACGCATGCTTGTAAAGGCTTCGTGTCCTGGTGTATCTAAAAAAGTGATATCTCTTCCATTAATGTTTACCATGTATGCACCTATTGCTTGTGTAATTCCCCCTGCTTCGCCTTCTATTACATTAGTTTTACGAATTGCATCTAATAGTGAGGTTTTTCCATGGTCTACGTGTCCCATTACAACAACTACTGGTGGACGTGGTTGTAATTCATCTTCTTTGTCCTCTGAATCATCAAATAGGATATCTTCTTCTCTTACTTCTTCTTTCTTTTTAGCATTTACACCAAATTCTTCTGCTACTAGGTAAGCTGTGTCAAAGTCTAAATTATTATTTATTGTTGCCATTATTCCAAATCCAAATAATTTTTTAATAACTTCTGCTGATGTTTTCTTTAACTCTACTGCTAAATCTTTAACTGTAATAGATTCTGGAATTGTAATTTCTGTTAATTTGAAGATTTTTTGTGTTCTTTCCTCTTGTGCCTTAGAAGCTTTTTTCTTATTTCTTTTTCCTCTTGCTGTTGTCAAATCGTAATAGTCAAGCATTCCACCTTCTTGGTCATCAAACATATTTGATAGTCTATCTACTTGTTTTAGGTCTTTTAATTTTCCACCATCAAATTCTTCATTAAATCTTCCGCCTTTTTTGTTTTTGGCTGCTTTTTGGTTTTGATTTTTTTCTTCTTTTCTTTCAAATTTTGCCTTGTCTATTGCTTTATTTCCAAAATCTCTTTGATTTTCTTTTTCTACTATGTCTGTAGCCATTATATCTTTTATGTTTTTATCAATTCCTCTTTCATCTAATGGTCTTCTTTCACGATTAAAGTTTCCGCCATTTTGGTTTCTATTTTGATTATTTCTAAAACCATTATTTTCGCGTCTTTGAAATCCGTTATTTTCTCTATTTTGGAAATTGCCTCTTTGGCCATTTCTTTCCCTATTTTGATATGAATTTTGACTATTTCCTCTATTATTCCTATTTTGATATCCACCATTTTGGTTGTTTCTGTAATTTGAATTTCTATTATTATTTTCCCCTGCTCTGTTTGTGTCTTTAGTTTGTCTTTCTTTTTGTTGTTTCATTTCTACCATATTTTCTTGTTTTTTATTAATTTCCTCTTTCTTTTCTTCTTGAAGTATTTCTTTTTTTACTTCTTTTATTTCTTTAGCCTCTTTTACTTCTTCTTTTTTAGGCTCTTCTTTTTTGCTTTCTTCTTTTTTACCAATTCCAAATAACTCACTAACTGTCATTGGTTTTGTTGGCTTATTTCTATATACAATATTGTAGTCTGCATTTTTATTTCTTTCTACAAAACCAACTTGTTTGTTTTTTTGTTCTTTTTTTGCTACTTCTTTTTGTTTTTCATCTTCATCTGCAATTATAACTTCTCTTCTTATAATTACAGGTGCTACTTTTTTGCTTTCTTTGCTTTTTACATCATTTTTTTTGCTATCTTGCTTTTTATCTTCTGCCTTTTCTCCTGTTCCTTTTTTTGCAATTGCACTTTTTATTCTTTCTGCTTCTTGCTTTTCTACACCACTCATATGGCTTTTTACTTCTATTCCTAATTCATGTGCTTTTTCTATTACTTCTTTACTGGTTAAGCCTATTTCTTTTGCTATTTCATGTATCTTTATCTTACCCAATAACTTCACCCCCATCAATTCTATTTAACATTTCTTTTGCGAAATTCTCATTTTTTATAACAATAACAGCCTTATTTTCTTGCCCTATGCATTTACTTATTTTATCAATTGTTCCATATATTCTAAACGGTATGTTTTTATTTGTACATGCCATTTCAAAATTCTTTTTTGTTCTATCACTGCAATCTTCAGCAACAATAACAAGTTTTGCTTTATTCTTTTCTATTGTTTCTTTTGCGCTTTCTGTTCCAAAACTTATTTGTCCTGCTCTTCTTGCTAGTCCTAATAGACCATATATTTTATTTTCTATCAACCTTTTTTTCACCTCTTAAGCAGTATTTTAAATCTTCATACATTTTTTCTGAAATTTCTGTTTCAAAGTTTTTTTCTAATTTTTTCCCTTTAATTGCTTTTTCTAGGCACTCCATATTTTCACAAATATATGCACCTCTACCGTTTGCTTTTCCAGTTTTATCTATAAAAATTTGGCCTTCTTTATTTTTTACAATGCGTACTAGCTCTTTTTTTGGCTTTATCTCATTACATCCAATACATTTACGTTTTGGCAATTCTTTCAAATTTATCACACCTTTATTTCATTGTATTCTAAGACTAGCTCATTATTCCAAGCTTTCTTATTCTTCTATAGTTTCTTCTTTTTCACTTTCTGCATTTTCTTCCACATTTTGTGAAATTTCTTCATTTTGCATAGAAGCTATCATATCTCTGAATTGACTTTCGCTTTTTATATCTATTTTCCAATTTGTAAGTTTTGCAGCTAATCTTGCATTTTGTCCTGCTTTTCCTATTGCTAAAGATAGTTGGTCATCTGGAACTATTACTTGTGCAAAACGTTCTTCTTCTTTTATATCTACTGCCATTACTTGTGCTGGAAGCAATGCTGAAGAAATATATATTGCTGGGTCTTCATTCCATTCTATAACATCTATTTTTTCTCCGTTTAATTCATTTATAATGTTTTGAATACGTATTCCTTTTTGTCCTACGCATGAACCTACTGGGTCAATATCTGGGTTTTGAGAATATACTGCAACTTTACATCTTTTTCCAGGGTCCCTTGAAACGCTTTTTATTTCTATTAATCCTTCATATATTTCTGGAATTTCAAGTTCGAATAATTTTCTTACAAAATCACTATGTGCTCTTGATATCAAAACTTGTGTACTTCCTTTTAAGCCTTTTTCTACATCTATAATGCATGCTCTTATTTTGTCATTTACATGATATTTTTCTGTAGGTATTTGCTCTTTTACTGTCATTATTCCTTCAATTCTTCCTAAATCTACTACAACTACTCCTCCGTCTGCTTTTTGAACTATTCCTGAAACTATTTCTCCTTTTCTTTCATTGTATTCATTGTATAAAAATTCCCTAGATGCTTCTCTTATTTTTTGAATAATTACTTGTTTTGCTGTTCCTGCTGCAATTCTACCAAAGTTCTTTGGTATTAATTCTTGTTCATACACATCTCCTACATTGTATTTTTTATCTATTGCTCTTGCTTCTTCTAGTGACATTTGTGTTTTTTGATTTTCTACTTCTTCTACTATTTCTTTTTGCATATAAACATGAATTTCACCTGTTTCTTTGTCCATTGTTATTTTTACATTTTCATCTTCACAATCATAATTTTTTTTGTAGGCTGTAACTAATGCTGTTTCTATGGCTTCTAGTAAATATTCCTTTTGTATTCCACTTTCTTTTCCTAGTTCTTCCATTGCTAAAATTAAATTTGTGCTATCAATTGCTGGCTCATTTCCTTTTTTCTCTTTTTTCTTCATTTTTAAAATCCTTCCTTTCCATTTCATTGTTTTAAAATATTTTAATAATTTACCAATTATATTTTAATTTCATTTGTGAAATATTTTTTCTTTCTATTTCTATCTTTTCTTTGTTTTCTAGTTCTATTTCTATTTTTTCTTCATCAAAGCTTTGTAATGTTCCTACATATTCTTTTTGCTTTTCTATTGGTTTAAATAGTTTTACTTCTATTTGTTTTCCAATAGCTCCTTGTAAATGTTTGTCTTTTCTTAGTATTCTTTCTACCCCTGTAGAAGAAACTTCTAAAAAGTACATTTCCTTTATAGGGTCTTTTTCATCTAATATAGGATTTATTTCATTGCTTACTTTTTCACAGTCATTTAAGTCTATTCCGCCTTCTTTGTTTATAAATATTCTTAAGAAGTAATCTTTTCCTTCTTTTGAATATTGTACATCATAAAGTTCATAGCCTAGTTCTTCTATTTTTTTGCTTATTAAGCTTTCTACTTTTTCTTCTATACTTGCCAAAGTTTTTCCCCCTTTTTAGCACTTTCTTCATATTATAACTTTTAGCAATTTTGCTTTGTTATTAAGTTTTTGTATTGCCAAACCTATAATACAGTGAAAGAGCGGAATTTGTTTCCGCTCTTTGCTAACTCATTTTGTTTACTTTATTAGTATATACCTTTTTTGCCTAAAATACAAGTGTTTTTATGATTTTTTTGTGATTTTTTCCTATTTCACATAAAGTTAAGGCTTTCAGGAGGGCTAAAGGCTGACAAGCACGGCGCGGAAGCCGTGGTCGAAGTCGCCAGAGCCATTATCACGGTTGAACGCACACACACCAGCACGCGAACCATCCCATAAGTAGCCACCACGAAGGAAGAACGGAACGTCCAAGGCTGGGAAAGAAGAGTAGTCGCTCGTCCATGAGCTATAGTTCCATCCACCTTCTGATGTTCCTGCTTTTCCTGAGTTTGTTTCTCTTACCGCATCTCCATATATTTTTGAATTTGCTACAAAGTTTTGCTGACTTGCTGTATCTATATTGGTTATTTCATTTCCTTCTGAATCTTTTTCATTAAATGGATATACTGTTGTATATTTTGTGCTTTCTGTTTTTAAAGTATTTCCATTATATGCTATTGATGCTCCTTGACCTCTTAAATTCCAAGTTCCGTTTGCTACATATGCTGCTGTTCTTTCCCATACTGTTCCTGACATATCATATACTCCATATATTGTTCCTGTAGTACTTGAAGCTTGGCCATTTTTTTGGTTCCATACATATGCTCCGCCTTTGCTATCTGCTTTATTTGCTGTTACTGCCTTTAATGTATCTATTGTTGTATTACTAT
>OLNW01000742.1_pt1 | contig 36700 bp, 31 predicted proteins | sample 1672121 | NCBI WGS metagenome assembly OLNW01 (sample SAMEA3136648, study PRJEB25190) | human gut metagenome
TTCACCAGGTAGCCGATATGGCGGAATATGCCAGAGAAGAAATCAATGCGATCGGCGGTTATTATGCGTTTGGAAAAGAACTGGTAAATGGAAATTCGGTTTTTGATTTTGACATTACGAAATTAAGTGTACATACGCTGGATATCGGACTTGCAGGAATCGAAGTTTATGATATTCTGCGGGACGAATATGATATTCAGATAGAATTTGGTGACATTGGAAATATTCTTGCGTATCTTTCCATCGGAGACCGAGCACAGGAAATAGAACGACTGGTAAGTGCACTTGCAGAGATCCGCAGACGTTTTCAGACAGACGGCTCAGGACTTCTTAGTCAGGAGTATATTGATCCTCAGGTAGTGACAAGTCCTCAGGAGGCTTTTTATGCAGATAAATGCAGCCTGCCGCTTCGAGAAACCGAAGGAAAGGTCTGCAGTGAGTTTGTGATGTGTTATCCGCCGGGAATCCCGATTCTTGCGCCTGGAGAACGGATCACAGCAGAGATCCTGGATTATATTGAATATGCAAAGGCAAAGGGCTGCAATATGACAGGACCTGAAGATCCGGATATTTTGAGACTGAATGTTCTGGCAGGGAGGTAATGACAATGGAAATGTGGTTTTCAGAATTTCATACACCGGATGTCAAGCACAGTATCCGGGTAAATCGTCAGCTCTATTCGAAACAGAGCGATTATCAGAGAATTGATATCTTTGAGACACCGGAATTTGGACGTGTGCTGACTCTGGATGGAAATGTAATGCTGACAGAGCGTGATGAATTTATCTATGATGAGATGATCACGCACGTGCCGATGGCAATACATAAAGAAGCGAGAGATATTCTTGTGATTGGTGCCGGAGATGGCGGCGTTGTCCGTGAACTGACCAGATATGACAGAGTGCGTCACATTGATCTGGTAGAAATGGATCCGATGGTTGTTGAGGCCTGTCGTGCCTATCTTCCGGGAAATGCCTGCAGACTGGATGACAGAAGAGTACATCTTCATTATGAAAATGCACTGAGATTTATCCGTCGGTGTGAAGCAAAATATGACCTCATCATCGTGGATTCCTCTGATCCATTTGGCCCTTCTGAAGGTTTGTTTACCCGTGAATTCTATGGAAACTGTTACAATGCGCTGAAAGATGACGGGATTATGGTAAACCAGCAGGGAAGCCCGTTCTATGCGGAAGATGCACATGCCATGCAGCGCAGTCATAAGAGAATTGCCAGCACTTTTCAGATCAGCCGTGTTTATCAGGCACACATACCGACTTTTGCTGCGGGTTACTGGCTGTTTGGATTTGCCAGTAAAAAATATCATCCGGTGGATGATCTGGATGCAGAGGCCTGGAATGCATTAAATCTTCGCACGCGCTACTATACGACAAGACTCCATAAAGGAGCATTTTATCTTCCGGCATTTCTGGAAGATATGCTGAAAGAAGTGGAGGAATAATTTATGATGTTACCTAATATAGAAACTTTTATCGGCTGTGAAAGCAGTTTTGAGGAGGCATCTGTTGTTCTTTACGGTGCACCCTTTGATTCTACAACAAGTTTCCGTCCGGGTGCCCGGTTTGGTCCGTCAGCCATGCGACATGAGAGCTTTGGCCTGGAGACCTACAGTCCATATCAGGATAGAGATCTTATGGACATCAGAGTATTTGACAGCGGAGATCTGGAACTTTGTTTTGGAAGCAGTGAAATGGCACTTTCAGATATTGAAAAGAGAGCAGAAGAGATATTAAACGCAGGCAAATTCCCTCTGCTTCTGGGAGGCGAACATCTGGTGACACTGGCAGCTGTGCGTGCCGCAGCAGCTAAATATCCGGATCTTCATATCATTCATTTTGATGCACATGCAGATTTAAGAGATGATTATCTGGGAGCAAAATTAAGTCATGCCTGTGTGCTTCGAAGATGTCATGAAATTCTGGGAGATGATCACATTCATCAGTTCTGTATTCGAAGTGGTGAGAGAGAAGAATTTCAGTTTGCTTCTAAACATACAGATTTTCATCCGTTTACGTTTGAGGGATTGAAGGAAACGGTCAGGGAACTGAAAGAAAAACAGGTTCCGGTATATTTTACAATTGATCTGGACTGTCTGGATCCATCGGTATTTCCGGGAACAGGAACTCCGGAGGCGGGAGGTGTGAGTTTTATAGAGCTTCTTGAAGCTATCCGCACGGTTTCTCAGGTGAACGTGGTAGGAGCAGATGTCAATGAACTGGCGCCTATGCTGGATACAAGCGGTGTTTCAACTGCAACGGCCTGCAAGGTTCTTCGTGAACTGCTTCTGGCAGTTGCAAAATAAAATGATACCAGTGTCGTCCCCGACACCATAAAAATAACACTATAAAATAAGACTGTTGAAGAAACAGTCAGTTATCAGGAAAAGGAGAAAAATTATGAGCAGAGTACTTGTAATCGGCTGCGGAGGCGTAGCCAGTGTAGCAATTCAGAAATGTTGCCAGGTTGACGAGGTATTCACAGAAATGTGTATTGCAAGCCGCACAAAGGAAAAATGTGATGCACTCGTGGAAAAACTGAAAGGAAAGACAAAGACAGTTCTTACTACAGCGAAGGTTGATGCAGATGATGTGGATCAGCTGATCGAACTGATCAACAGCTATAAACCAGAGCTGGTAATGAACATTGCACTTCCATATCAGGATCTGACGATCATGGATGCATGTCTGGCATGTGGCGTAAACTATATGGATACAGCAAACTATGAGCCGGAAGATACTGATGATCCAAAGTGGCGTGCAATCTATGAAAAACGCTGTAAAGAAGAAGGATTTTCCGCATATTTTGATTATTCCTGGCAGTGGGCATACCGTAAAAAATTCGAGGATGCAGGTCTTACAGCACTGCTTGGATGCGGGTTTGACCCGGGTGTTACACAGGCATACTGTGCCCATGCATTAAAGCATGAGTTTGACCAGATTGATACCATTGATATCCTGGACTGCAACGGCGGTGATCATGGATATGCATTTGCGACAAACTTTAACCCGGAAATCAATCTTCGTGAAGTAAGTGCACCGGGAAGCTACTGGGAAGACGGACACTGGGTGGAGATCCCGCCAATGGATATCAAAAGAGAATATAATTTTGACCAGGTTGGAGATAAGGATATGTATCTGCTTCATCATGAGGAAATTGAGTCTCTTGCAAAAACAATCCCGGGTGTAAAACGTATTCGCTTCTTTATGACTTTCGGACAGAGTTATCTGGATCATATGCGTTGTCTTGAAGATGTAGGAATGCTTTCCACAACACCAATCCAGTACAATGGACAGGAGATCGTTCCAATCCAGTTTTTGAAAGCACTGCTTCCGGATCCGGCAAGCCTTGGACCACGTACAAAAGGAAAAACAAATATCGGCTGTATCTTTACAGGTGTAAAAGACGGAAAAGAAAAGACATACTATATCTATAATGTATGCGATCATCAGGAATGCTATCACGAAGTTGGAAGTCAGGCGATCAGCTATACAACCGGTGTTCCGGCAATGTGCGGAGCGCTTATGATGCTGACAGGAAAGTGGATCAGACCAGGTGTGTATACAGTTGAAGAATTTGATCCGGATCCGTTCCTGGATGCACTCGACCGTTATGGCCTGCCGCGCAGTGAAAGCCACGATCCGAAGCTGGTAGACTGATGGAAGGATTGGATAAAAGAGCACCATTTACAGCCACCGGCGGAATCATTCCGCCGGAATTCAGGAATATAAAAACACCCTGCTATATCCTGGACGAAAAAGCACTTATAAAAAATGCAAAACTGCTCGGTGAAGTGGCAGAGCGGACAGGATGCAAGATGCTCCTGGCGCAGAAAGCGTTCAGCAATTATGACTGTTATCAGTTTTTTGAGCCGTATCTTGCGGGTACAGAGGCCAGCGGACTGTTTGAGGCAAGACTTGGAGCTGAGGAAATGCCGGAAAAAGAGGTTCATATATTCTGTGCCGGTTATCGGGCAGATGAATTTGAGGAACTTCTTCAGTATGCGGATCATATCGTGTTTAATTCGCCAATGCAGCTTCTTCGTTTCGGACCAGGAGCAAAAGAAGCGGGAAAGAGCGTGGGACTTCGGATCAATCCGGAATGTTCCACTCAGGATGGACATGAGATTTATGATCCCTGTGCGCCGGGAAGCCGAATGGGAACGACAAGAGCGCAGTGGAATGAAGCATCTCAGAAAAACCCGGAACTTCTAGACTTACTGGAGGGCATTCATTTCCATACTCTCTGTGAGCAGGATTCCGATGATCTGGAGACAACTCTTGTTTTTGTAAAGAAGCATTTTGGAGATTTGGCTTCCAGAGTGAAGTGGATCAATTTTGGCGGCGGTCATCATATTACAAGACCAGGTTATGATATTGAACGACTGGAACGATGCATCCGGATGGCAAAAGATGAATGGAAGGTAGAGGTTTATCTTGAACCAGGAGAAGCATGGGCATTAAATGCAGGATTCCTTCTGACCCGTGTGCTGGATGTCCTGAAAAATGGAAAGACAGAGATTGCGATCATAGATGCCAGTGCGGCCTGTCATATGCCGGATGTACTGGAAATGCCTTATCGACCGCCCCTTCTTGGAGCAGATGATACAGAAGAGGACAGGATTACAGTTCGACTGGGAGGACCAACCTGCCTGTCAGGAGATGTGATCGGAGATTATAAATTCAGACAGCTTCCCCAATATGGAGATATTCTTATGTTTGGAGATATGGCCATCTATACTACCTGCAAAAATAATACATTTAACGGGATGCCGTTACCGGATATCTGGCTCAGACGTGCTGATAATACGATGCAGCAGCTTACAGATTTTGGTTATGCAGATTTTAAAGAAAGACTTGGAAGTCGCAAATAGCGACTTCCTTTTTTGGTGGAATACATGTATATAGTTCATTACAAATCTCATAAAGTATTATAAGAGCAGAGTAGAAAATCTTCCGTTTTATAGGCAGAGAGGACGCAGATGGTTACAATCAGTCTTTGCATGATCGTAAAAAATGAGGAGAGAGTGCTTGGCAGATGTCTGGAATCTGTGCAGGAGATTGCAGATGAGATTATCATAGTTGATACGGGGTCTGAAGACCGGACAAAAAAGATTGCAGAAAAATACCATGCCAGAGTATTTGAACAGGAATGGCAGGATGATTTTTCAAGAGCGAGGAACTATTCATTTTCTCAGGCAGAGATGGACTACTGCATGTGGCTTGATGCAGATGATATTATTATGAAAAGTGAAGCACTGAGACTGAAGCGATGGAAAGAAAAAACAGACGGATCATCAGATGTGATAATGCTCCGATATGTGGCAGGATTTGATGAGAAAAGAAATCCGACATTAGTCTATTATCGTGAAAGAATTGTAAAAAGAGATAAGGACTTTCAGTGGCAGGGACGGGTGCATGAGACGTTAGCCGTCAGAGGCAGGACGGAATACCTGGACTGTGAGATAGAACATCACAGCATAAAAACGGAATACTCAAGAAGAAATCTCGAGATATATCAAAAGATGGAATCAGATGGAGAAGTGTTATCGGCAAGAGACAGATTCTATTATGGACGAGAGTTGTTTTATCACAGGGAGTATGTGGAGGCGGTGGATAACCTCCTGAAATTTCTGCAATTACCGGAGGGCTTTGTGGAAAACCAGGCGGAGGCATGCAGAGTGGCAGCACGATGCTGTTATGAACTGAAACAAAATGGAATGGCATTGGAGTTTCTGTACAGGGGACTGACATACCGGACACCGTCGGGAGAACTTTGCTGTGATATAGGCAAACATTTCTTTGACAGAAAGAAATGGGAACAGGCAGTGTTCTGGTACAGAAATGCACTGCAGGTCTCTGAGAATGCAAAGACAGGAGGTTTTGTGGAAAAAGAGTGCTATGGTTATATTCCATGTATTCAGCTGAGTGTCTGCTGGTATTATCTTGGCGATATTGAAAAAGCGTTTCAGTATCATTGTCAGGCGGGCACGTATAAACCTTACGGGAGAGAATTTCTGAAAAATCAGCAGTATTTTATCTCAGTCAGACAGTAAATACAGATTACCGATGTACATCTGACTATTGTTGTCTGAAGTAAAGGGAACAGGAAAGACTGACTGTGCATATCCTAAAGAGAGAAATATTTTAGCAGGGAGCAATAGATGGATTTTTTCAGAAAAAACAGAGAAGCTGACTGTCAGAGTCAGGGCTGCTGCAACTGTGGATGTCCAGGTCCGACTGGTCCTATGGGACCAAGAGGATGTCCTGGAGCAACAGGCCCTCAGGGACCACAGGGATTACAGGGAATCCAGGGACCAACCGGAGCAATCGGACCTACAGGAGCAACTGGAGCCACCGGATTACAGGGACCACAGGGAATTCAGGGTCCGGCCGGAGCCCAGGGAGCAACAGGGCCGCAGGGAATCCAGGGACCAATTGGTGTGACGGGAGCAACAGGCCCAGCCGGGCCACAGGGGATTCCAGGTCCAACCGGACCAGTGGGTGCAGATGGACCAGTAGGAGCAACCGGTCCAACCGGCCCTGCAGGCCCCGCAGGTACCATAACTCCTGCGGCAGCGGTCGCAAATGCGACAAGTGCGGAAGATGTGGTAAATCAGTTTAATCTTCTGCTTGCAAATATGCGGGCGGCAGGATTGCTGGCAGAATAGGACAGAGTAAAGTAACTGTCCACAGTAACTAAAAAACATGGTATGACAGAGCATTTCTGTTGTACTGTGTTTTTTTCTTTATAAATAGATATATAAAAACGGAATATGTCTGGCATAAAAAGGAATAGATCAATATCCCCCCACAGGGCTTATGGAAGACAGCCCGTTTTGGTATCATTGAGTAAGTTACCAAATGAAAAAAAGCGAGGGAACAGAAGAATGAAAAAGGGACTTTTAACAATGGCCGGACTGCTTCTGACGGTATCACTGGTCAGTGCCGGAACTACAGTGCCTGTACTGGCAGACGAAGAAACAACACTGGTATATGGAAGCGGAGATTATACCAGAATCAACCCGGCTATGGACGAACATGGCGAGATCAATATTCTGATCTTCAACGGATTAACTGCACATGACGGAGACAATCAGGTAGTTCCGGGACTGGCAGAAAGCTGGGATTTTGATGATGCAACAAACACCTACACATTCCATATGGCAGAAGATGCTAAGTGGCAGGATGGCGAACCTGTTACAGCAGACGATGTCAAATTTACCATCGAAGCTATCATGGATCCGGAAAACGGTTCTGAGAATGCACCGAACTACGAAGATGTAGAGGAAATCAACGTGGTCGATGACCATACAGTTGCATTCAAACTTGAGGACAAGAACGTTGCATTCCTTGACTATATGACAATGGCAGTTCTTCCTAAGCATCTGCTTGAGGGAGAGGATATGCAGACTTCTGATTTCTTCCGTAATCCGGTAGGAACAGGCCCATACAAAATTGAATCCTGGGATGAAGGACAGGCTATCACACTGGTCAAAAATGAAGATTATTTCAAAGGTGAGCCTTCCATCGACAAAATCGTATTCAAGATCGTACCGGATGACAATGCAAAAGCTCTCCAGTTAAAATCCGGAGAACTGGATATGGCTCTTCTGACACCGAAGGATGCAGTTTCTTTTGCTGATGATGACGCATACACATGTTATGATATGAAGACAGCTGATTATCGTGGAATCATGTTCAACTTTGGAAACGAATACTGGCAGAAAAACCGTGACCTGATCCCGGCTGTATGCTACGGACTTGACCGTCAGGCAATCATTGATGCAGTTATCCTGGGACAGGGAATGCCTGCTTATGGTCCTCTTCAGAGAAATATCTACAACTGTGAAGATGTTGAACACTATGATTACAATCCGGAAAAATCAAAAGAAATCCTTGAAGCAGCCGGATGTGAAATGGGTGATGACGGATTCTACTATCGTGATGGCGAAAAAGTTGGTTTTGTTATCAGCGTAAGTGCCGGAGATCAGGTACGTATTGATATGGCTCAGATCGCAGCACAGGAACTGAAAGAAATCGGCATGGATGTATCTGTGGATATTCCCGCACAGACAGACTGGGCCGGACAGATGGCATTCCTGATCGGATGGGGAAGCCCGTTTGATGCTGACGACCACACATACAAAGTATTCGGAACAGATAAGGGAGCAAACTACTCCAGTTACTCTAATGAAGAAGTAGACAAGTATCTGACAGAAGCAAGACAGTCAGCTGATCCGGAAGTTCGTAAAGAAGCTTATGCTAATTTCCAGAAAGCTCTGGCAGAAGATCCGGCTTATGCAATGATCTGCTATATCGATGCTAACTATGTAGCTGACAGTAACATTAAGGGAATCGATCCTGATACCATTATGGGACATCACGGAGTAGGTATTTTCTGGAATGTTGCAGACTGGACAATCGAATAATAAGAAATGGGTTGTGATGGGGGCACTCGGAGTGCCCCCATTTTTACACGAGCGGAAAAAGGGTTAAAAATGGAACATTTATTAGAGGTCAAAAATCTTTCGGTTACTATAGATGGTTTCTCGGGAGAGGTTCAGGCAGTGAGAGACGTCTCTTTTTCATTAAAGAAGGGAGAAGTGTTGGCTATAGTTGGAGAATCCGGATGTGGAAAGAGTGTGCTCTGCAAAAGTATCATGAAGCTTTTGCCGCCAAGCGCAAAGATAAAAGAGGGCAGTATCTGTGTTAATGGACAGGACATTACCTGTTACAGGGAGAAGGAGATGCAAAAACTGCGTGGAAAAGTTTTTTCCATGATTTTTCAGGATCCTATGACTTCTCTGAATTCAACTATTAAAATTGGAAAACAAATCGCGGAAGCAGTGATCATTCACAATAAGAATTATACAAAAGATCAGGTAGATCAGAAGGTACTTGAACTTATGGAACTGGTTGGTATTTCGCATCCTAAGGAACGCTATCATCAGTATCCCTGGCAGTTCTCCGGCGGGATGCGCCAGAGATGCGTTATGGCGATCGCACTTGCATCAGATCCGGATATTTTATTTGCAGATGAGCCGACGACTGCATTGGATGTGACCATACAGGCACAGATTCTGGATCTTCTGCGCGAAATACAGATGAAACTGGGAACAGCTACCATACTGGTATCCCATGATCTGGGAGTTGTTGCCCGGGTAGCGGATCGAGTAGCGGTAATGTATGCGGGCAAGATTGTAGAGATCGGTACAGCTGAGGAAGTCTATTATGATCCGAGGCATCCATATACATGGGGGTTGATGAGATCACTTCCGGCATTTGCAAACGGAAAAGAAAGTCTGTATACGATTCCGGGTATGCCGCCGACTTTGATCGATCCACCAAAGGGTGATGCTTTTGCATGTCGAAATGAATATGCCTTAAATATTGACTATGAAGAAATGCCGCCTATGTTTAAGATCACAGATACGCATTATGCGGCAACCTGGCTGCTGGATCCAAGGGCTCCACAGATCAAATCACCTATGGGAGGTCAGCACAGTGAGTAAAGAAGTATTATTAGATGTCAGGCATCTGACCCAGCAGTTTCATCTGACAAAAAAGATCAAAGTAAAGGCTGTGGATGATGTATCATTTCAGATCCATAAAGGTGAGATCTTTGGTCTGGTAGGAGAATCTGGCTCCGGAAAATCCACAGTAGCCAGATGTCTGATGAACATTTATCAGCCTGCACAGGGCGAAATCTGGTACAAGGGTGTCAATATCTGTGACAAAAAGGAATTCAAAAAGCATAAAAAGATGCTGCAGACCAGACGCCAGATGATCTTTCAGGATTCCGCATCCAGTCTGAATCAGAAAATGAAGGTATCCGATATCATTACGGAACCTATGAGAATCCAGCATATCACACCTCCGAGAGGAAGCTTTGTGAAAGAAGCAGCCTTTCAGATGGAGTATGTAGGACTTGAGAAGAGTTTCCTGGATCGTTATCCGTCCGAGTTATCCGGCGGGCAGAGACAGAGAGTGGCAATAGCCAGATCTCTTTGTATGGAACCGGAATTTCTGGTTGCGGATGAACCGATCGCTTCTCTGGATGTGTCTATACAGGCACAGATCGTGAATCTGTTCCGACATTTGCAGGAGGATCATGGATTTACATTTTTATTTATCGCTCATGACCTGGCCATGGTCGAGTATCTTTGTGACCGTGTCGGAGTCATGTATCATGGAAAACTGGTAGAACTGGCACCGTCAGAAGAACTGTATTCTAATCCGGTGCACCCTTATACAAAAACATTGCTGTCTGCGATTCCTGTTCCGGATCCGATCAGAGAAAGACAAAGAGTACTTAAATATTATGATGGTGAAGGAATGGAAAACAGTGTGTGGACAGAAGTGTCACCAGGACATTTTGCGATGCTTTCGGATGGCAGAAAGGGGTGCAGCATATAATGAGACAAAAAAAGTTAGTCTACTATGGTAAAAAATGCCTGATATTTCTGATTTCAGTATTTATACTGTCTGTTGTAGTATTTTATGTAGCACGTCTGGCACCGGGCGATCCGTTGATTTCCTATTATGGTGATCGTACAGAGAAGATGAGTCCGGAAGAACGTGAATGGGCTATGGAAAAACTGGGTCTGAATGAACCGATTTCTGTACAGTATGTGAAGTGGGTAAAAAATGCTTTTCATGGAGAGTTTGGTATTTCATTTAAATACAAACAGGATGTATTAGAAGTGATCGGTGGCCGTATCGGTAATACATTTCTGCTGGGAGGAATCGGATTTATCATTATGTTTGCGGGAGCATTGCTTCTGGGAATCCTGTGTGCCTGGTACGAAAACCGGCTGGCTGACCGGATTTTATGTAAATTGGGTACGATATCCAGCTGTATTCCTGAGTTCTGGATGGCGCTGGTGCTGATCCTTATTTTTTCCGTAAATCTCAAGATCCTGCCAAGCAGTGGTGCTTACAGTACCGGAAAGGCAGGAGATGTTGGAGACAGGGTGATTCATCTGATCATGCCATTGACGATCGTAGTTCTTGAGCATCTGTGGTACTATGCTTACATGATCCGAAATAAAATCCTTGAAGAAGTTCGTGCAGATTACGTGCTTCTGGCGAAGGCCAAGGGACTGGATAAGAAAAAGCTTATGTTCAGACATTGCGTTCGAAACGTGATGCCTGCTTACTTAAGTATCATGGCTATTGCAGTTCCTCATGTACTTGGTGGAACCTATGTTGTAGAAAGTGTATTCTCGTATCCTGGAATTGGAGCTCTGTCTTATGAGAGTGCCAGATATCATGATTACAATCTGCTGATGCTGCTTTGTATGATGTCAGGAATCCTGGTTATTTTCTGTAATATCGTCAGCCAGACTATCAATGAACAGATTGATCCTCGTATGAAGGATGAAGTAATAACCGAGAAATCGGAGGTAGTAGAAGGATGACGAATCATTTATTTGAACTGGCAGGAAACAGAAAGACAGAGACAGTAGCTCCGAGAGCAAAGAAAAAATGGTACGAGGGTAAACCGATAGTTTCTGCTATCATATTGATTCTTATTGTTCTTGGATGTCTGTGTGCAGAACTGATCATGACAAAGGATCCTGCATACATGGATCTGCTGAACTATAACAAAGCACCGGATAAGGAGTTCCTCTTTGGTACGGATACTATGGGAAGAGACATTTTTTCCATGATATGGTATGGAGGAAGAATTTCACTTCTGATCGGTGGATTAGCTACGGTCATTTCTACTTTTATTGCAGTGGTAGTTGGTGCATTCAGTGGTGTGGCACCGGCATGGCTTGATGAACTGATTATGAGATTTACAGAAGTTTTTCTGAGCATACCAACCTTGCTTCTTATTATTTTGCTTCAGGCTATTCTGGGAAATGCAAATATCCTCAGTCTGTCGTTCGTAATTGGCGTGACCAGCTGGACCAGTATTGCGAAAGTGGTACGTACCGAGGTTCGACAGATCCGAAACAGTGAGTACATCATCGCAGCAAAATGTATGGGAGCAGGTTTCTTCCGCGTTTTGTGGAAGCATCTGGTGCCGAACTTTTTCTCATCCATTATGTTTATGGTGGTCATGAATGTGCGAACAGCAATGATTTCTGAGGCTACTCTGAGTTTTATGGGAATTGGTCTTCCGATAGAGGTCATCACATGGGGAAGTATGTTATCACTGTCAGATAAAGCTCTGATGACAGGATCCTGGTGGATCATTCTGATCCCGGGTCTTTTTCTGATCGCTACAGTACTTTGCCTGACCAATATAGGAAATGCCTGCAGAGAGCAGACAAACAGAAAAGAAAGTAACTTTTAGGATAATGAGGTCGCGGATCGCGGCCTTATTTTTGTGAAAAAACTGTTTGAGGTTTGAGACAGAGGGAAAGGAGTATACTTGCCTGGAAAGGGATATATTGATATAATGTAACTATTGTTCTCTGAAAATTCTGACGATGATTTTTTCAGAACAAAAAAGGTAACTGTAAATGCAGCTATCAAAGGAGGAAAAAGTAAATGAAAAAAGGAAAGGCAAGAGTATTCCTGACACTTCTGGTAATTCTGATCGCAGGTATCTATTATTATGTGACGATACCGGCGATCAACATTCATGCTTCCGGTTTCTGGACATTTATTCTGAGCGTGATCGTTTTATTATTGGCAGCTTACGGGATAAAGATGCGGTTCACCAGCTTTCAGGAAGCAAAAAGAAGCAAGGTGTTCAGAATCGGCGGCATTCTGTTTGCAGCATTGGTGATTGTTTTTGCAGTGGGAAGTATTTTATCCTCACCAATTGTAAATGCAAAAAAATATCGAAATCTTCTTACAATTGAGGAACGTGATTTTTCAAAAGATATCCAGCCGGTGAATTTCAGTCAGATTCCATTGCTGGATAAAGACAGTGCAGCGATTCTGGGAAACAGAAAGATGGGCAGCATGGTTGATATGGTGTCTCAGTTTGAGGTCAGCGATCTGTATTCCCAGATCAATTATCAGGAAAAACCGATCCGTGTCACTCCATTGGTGTATGCGAGTCCGGTGAAATGGCTGACAAACCAGTCGCAGGGAATTCCGGCATATATTATGATCGATATGACAACTCAGGATACCAGTCTTGTAAAACTGGATAAACCGATTCGATATTCTGAGGCGGAATACCTGAACAGAAATATTTACCGTCACTTACGTTTCAAGTATCCGACATATATTTTTGACCAGCTGAGCTTTGAAATTGATGATGAAGGAGTTCCTTACTGGATCTGTCCGGTACGGGATTATACCATCGGTTTATTTGGCGGTGCGACCATAGGAAGAGTTGTCATTTGCAATGCACAGACAGGAGAATGTCAGGATTATGCGCTGAAAGACTGTCCGGAATGGGTGGACCGTGCCAATCCGGCTGATCTTTTGATCCAGCAGTATAATTATTATGGAACTCTGGTAAACGGATATATCAACAGTATTTTTGGACAGAAGGGATGTCTGAAGTCCACAGATGGATATAATTATATGGCCATGGAAGATGATGTGTGGGTATATACCGGCGTGACTTCTGTAAGTGGGGATCAGTCTAATGTAGGATTTGTTCTGATGAATCAGAGAACCCGGGAAACCCGCTACTATAAAGTAAACGGTGCAGAAGAATATTCAGCTATGGGATCTGCAGAAGGTCAGGTACAGAATCTTGGATATCAGGCTACCTTCCCGATCCTTCTAAATATTTCAAATGAACCGACATACTTTATGGCATTAAAGGACAGTGCAGGACTTGTAAAAAAATATGCGATGGTCAATATTCAGAAATATCAGAATGTTGCGATCGGAGATACGGTATCAGCCTGTCAGGATGCATATATAAAACTGTTGAATACCAGTGGTATTACATCAGGGAATACAGGTGATTCCAAAAAGATGACAGGTACGATCCAGAGAATCGCACAGAGTGTTCTCGATGGAAACTCTCATTTCTATTTGGTGCTGAATGATCATGAAGAAATTTTTGATGTGCCGGTTCAGGACTTCCTTCAGGTGGTAACACTTCAGGAAGGTGACAAGGTCACGGTTGAATATCTGGAAGGTACACCAGTGTGTACGGTTTTGAATATTGAGTAATAGAAGAAAAAGATCTGACTTCATCAGAAGTCAGATCTTTTTTGGTCCGGCAGTACTGTTGCGTTCTATGATATCATAAGGGAATAATATCTTTACATGTTTTGAATGGCCGCCTTCGATGCGGTCGATCAGTATTTTGGCTGCCATCTGCCCCATTTCATCAAGAGGAATATGTGTAGTTGTTAATGAAGGAGTCAGGTACTGCGCGGTATCAATATCATCAATGCTGGCAACTGATACGTCTTCGGGAATGCGTAGACCATGTTCTTTGATTGCCTTCATTGCACCGATAGCGGTTATATCATCAGCACAGAAGAAAGCGGTTGCATCACAGCCGTTGGCAAGAAGATCACGGACGCCGTTATATCCTTCTTCTGTGGATTGAACAATATCTGTAATATATTCTGGATTTATGGAAATGCCGGCTTTTGTCAAAGCAGAGCAGTATCCGGTATAACGGTTCTCATTTTGTGATTCGCCGATGTAGGCGATTTTGGTATGTCCCTGTTCTATAAGATGAGTGACGACAGCCTGGCTGATTTCTGCTCCGTCGCATATGATCTGGTCATATTTTGCATCCAGATTATTCAATCCTGAGTAGACAACATACTGGAAATGTTTCTTCAGAAATTTCAGAAGATCCTTATCACAGCGTCCAAGAACAGCAATGCCGTCAATATCATTAGTGGCAATCAACTGTAAAGTAGAGGGATCATCAATATCAAAGGCAGAAAATGTATATTTCAAAATATAGTTGTGACGAAATGCTTCCTGTTCAATGCTTTTGGCCAGCGTAGAGAAAAAATAATCAGATGCACCATCCGGAACTCTTGCAAAAAGACAGGCAATAGAATGTAATTGTTTTGCAGGAGATGAGTCGGATGTTTCAGCAGTACCTTTCTTTGCATGTTTTGGAACATAATTGGTACGTTTTGCTATTTCCAGTATACGCTCCTTAACCTCTTTACTGACAGGACTGTTGGTATTTTGGTTGATCACACGTGAGACTGTTGAAATCGATACGCCTGCCTCTGCTGCAATTTCTTTCAGCGTCATGGGAGAACTCCTTTCCTGTTGCGAGATTTGTGACGACACAGGAGTGCCGTGCTGCTACATTATTTTACTGAAACCAGTATAACTGATTTGTATGCAAAAAAATAGATATAATATAAGAAATATAAAGAAATATAAAGCAAACGTTTGCTGATAAACAGAATGATTTTTTTATGGTACATGATAAGATAAAATCAGAGATCAAAATATATTGGAAATGGGGGAAGCAAAATGAAAGAAGAACCAAAAAGTAAAGGATATGTACTGCGAAAGCTGTTTTTTGCATGTTTATATCTCAGTACATTTACTTTTGGCGGCGGTTATGTGATCGTTACTTTACTGAAGGAAAAATTCGTAGATCAGTATCATTGGATTGAAGAAGATGAAATGCTGGATCTGGTTGCAATTGCTCAGTCTTCACCGGGAGCAATCGCAGTAAACGGGGCTATCATTGTCGGATATAAGCTTGCAGGAATACCTGGGATGCTGGTATCTGTTATAGGGGCAATCATCCCTCCAATGGTAATTTTATCAGTTATTTCTGTATTTTATGATGCATTTTGTTCTAATTATTACATTGCGGCATTATTAAAAGGCATGACTGCAGGGGTTGGAGCTGTTATTATGTCTGTAGTGTATGATATGGGAAAAAATGTTGTAAAATCAAAAGACTGGATTAATGTAGTAATTATGATCATTAGTTTTTGTCTTAGTTATTTCCTGAATATTAATATCATCTATATAATACTCTCAGTTGCCGCATTTGGAATGGTGCGGACAATAGTAAAAGGAGGCAGGGAAAAATGATATATATTCAGCTCTTTTTAAGTTTTCTTCAGGTTGGAGCATTGAGTTTTGGTGGGGGATACGCCGCAATGCCGTTGATACAGGAACAGGTGGTGAATTTACATGGATGGCTTTCCATGAGTGAATTTACAAATCTAATTACGATTGCTGAAATGACACCGGGACCGATTGCAGTAAATTCAGCAACTTTTGTGGGAATGCAGATATCTGGTATTCTGGGTGCAGTAGTTGCCACACTGGGATGTATTCTTCCATCCTGTATTATTGTAACTCTGCTCGCATATATCTATATGAAATATCGGAATATGTCATTACTTCAGGGCACATTGGCATCACTTCGTCCAGCAGTTGTGGCCATGATCGCCAAAGCCGGAGTAACAATTCTGATTTCAGCATTCTTCCTGGATGGAACAGTCAATCTTATCCGCCAGAATGTATGTGTACAGATGATCGTATTCTTTGTGATCGCGATGGTACTGCTTCGTAAATTTAAATTGAATCCTATACTGGCAATGGTTCTGTGTGGCGTGGCAAATGTGATTCTGAGTGCTGTGCAGAGAGCATAGCCGCAGGAATGCGGGGGCATTTTGTAATGTCAAGACAAAAGCAAACGTTTGAGTAAGCTTAAATTGTAAATACATGAAAAAATGATTATTATAGGCTCAAACAAAATAATAGCAATGACCAACAACGAGGTTGAAAAGATTAAATTCTTTTTGACCTCTTTTTTTTCTTTCTATCTCGTAAAAATACACAAAAAACAAAGGAATAAATTATACAAAATATATAGACAACGTTTTCATTAATTGTGCTTTTGTTTTTGCGTCAATATGTTAAGATAAGACTACAAAGTAAAAAGTGAATAAAACACATTCATGAAAAACAAAAAGTTTATTGTAAAATGCACAATAGACAACAGAAAGGAAAGCGGAATATGTCACAAAATGTATTAGTGGTACATGGTGGTGGACCTACAGCAGTCATTAATGCATCCCTTTATGGTGTGATTGAAGAAGCGAAACGAAATCCGGAGGTTGGAAAGGTTTACGGTGCTATTGGAGGAACCGGAGCAATTTTTTCAGAAACTTTCATTGATTTAACTTCGTTTAATGATGAAAAATTAAAGCTTCTTTTGCATACACCTGCTTCGGCAATTGGCTCTTCAAGATATCCTTTGTATGAAAAAGATTATGAAAAGATGGTGGATATCTTTAAGAAGCATGATATTAAATATGTCCTTCTGAATGGTGGAAACGGAACCATGGATGCATGCGGTCATATTTATGAAGTCTGTAAGGATCAGGATATCAAAGTGGTGGGAATTCCAAAGACTATTGACAATGATATCGCGATGACAGACCACTCGCCGGGATATGGAAGTGCAGCAAGATTCATTGCAGCTTCTACCCAGGAGGTTGGCGAAGATGTAAAATCTCTTCCTATCCATGTATGTATTATGGAAGCCATGGGAAGAAATGCCGGATGGATCACAGCAGCGTCTGCACTGGCAAGAAGAAAACAGGGAGATGCTCCTCATCTGATCTATCTGCCGGAACGAAATTTCAACGAAGATGAGTTCCTTGAAGATGTGGCAGCACTTCAGAAAAAACAAGGCGGAGTGGTAGTTCTGGTAAGTGAAGGACTTCATGATAAAAATGGAGAATCTATCGTTCCTCCGATCTTCAAATCAGAAAGAGCTGTCTACTATGGAGATGTAAGTTCTCATCTGGCGAACCTGGTAGTCAAGAAACTTGGAATTAAGGCAAGAAGTGAGAAACCTGGTCTTTGCGGAAGAGCTTCTGTAGCACTTCAGTCGTCAGTGGACAGAGAAGAGGCAAGACAGGCAGGTGCGGCTGCATTAAAAAGTGCAGTAGAAGGACACAGCGGAGTGATGGTTGGCTTTGAAAGAGTTCCGGGAACTGTGTACCAGATGAAAACCAAACTTGTTCCTATCAAAGAGGTTATGCTTTATGAGAGGAAGATGCCTGACAGTTTTATAAATGAAAGAGGTAATGATGTAACACAGGAATTTTTAGACTGGTGTCGTCCGCTGATCGGAGAGCCGCTTCCGGAATTCCTGAATTTCAAGGATTACCTTTAAAAACGAAATAAAAATGAATATGTTCCATTGAAAGGAGAGTAACTATGGACAAAAAGAAAAAAGGAGCACTGCAGTCTATCCCGGGATGGACATGGGTACTGATTTCCCTTGCAGTAGCTGTTCTGTTATGGTTTGCATTATCTATCAACCCGAAGACAGCACGAAGCTTCCCATTTATCCCGGCAATTCTTGAGGCGGCCAAAAAAATGGTCGATAACGGTGCACTTGCACAGGACTTCTGCAGTTCTATGATCTCAATTCTGGCTGGTTTTGCACTTGGATTTGTGACAGCAGTTCCGGTCGCATTCCTGATGGCATGGTATTTACCGGTAAGAGGAATCCTGGAACCATGGATCCAGTTTATCCGTAACATCCCACCTCTTGCTTACGTACCGCTGGTTGTTATTACTGCAGGTGTCGGAAGAAAACCACAGATCATCGTTATCTGGATTGCAACATTCCTGATTATGACAGTTACAATCTATCAGGGTGTAAGAAACATTGATAACACACTTGTAAAAGCAGCCAAAGTTCTTGGTGCAAAAGACAGAGATATCTTTATTAAAGTAATTTTCCCGGCTACAACACCTTTTATTTTAACCGCCGTACGTCTTGGTATTTCTGTTGCGCTGACAACACTGATCGCAGCAGAAACAACAGGAGCAACTGCTGGTCTGGGAATGAGAATCCGTTCTCTGGCAAACAGTTTTGAGACAGCAGGTATGCTGATGTACATCATCATCATCGGTATCATTGGTCTGGTTATGGAAAAAATCATTAAATACTTAGAAAGAAGGGTAACAGGATGGCAGGAGAAGAGAGATTGACAAAACTTAAGATTGATAACGTTAAAAAGGTTTATCAGACCCGTAATGGTGAGATGACTGCATTAAACGGAGTAAATCTTGATATTAAAGAAAATGAGTTTATCTGTGTGGTAGGACCTTCTGGATGTGGTAAATCTACATTACTGAACATTATTGCCGGTCTGGATACCCCAACCAGTGGAGCTGTTTATATTGATGGCAAGAAAATCGAAGGAACCGGTACAGAGAGAGGCGTTGTATTCCAGCAGTATGCACTGTTTCCATGGCTGACAGTTCTGAAGAATGTTATGTTTGGACTGAAGTTGCAGGGAAAAAGCGATGCAGAAGCAAAAGAGATAGCAATGAAATATATCAAGATGGTACAGCTTGAAGATTTCGTAAATCATTATCCGAAGGAACTTTCCGGTGGTATGAAACAGCGTGTTGCTATTGCAAGAGCCTATGCAGTAAAACCTGAAGTTCTTCTTATGGATGAACCGTTTGGTGCGCTGGATGCTCAGACAAGAACTCAGCTTCAGACAGAACTTCTGAAAACCTGGGAAAGTGAAAGAAAAACATGCTTCTTTATCACACATGATGTTGATGAGGCTATTATTCTGGCTCAGAAAGTTATCGTTATGAGTGCAAGACCGGGACGTATTAAAGAAATCGTAGATATTGATATTCCGTATCCGCGTGATCAGGAAACAAAAATGAGCCCAAGATTTATGGAGCTTAAGAATCATATCTGGAGTCAGGTATATCAGGAATATCTGGAAGTAAGAAAATAATGAATTTTGACCGTTTTCAATCCGGAACGGTTCGGAATAAACGTAATCACTAAATACTACCCTAAAAAAGAAAGGAAGTAAGAAAATGAAGAAAACATGGAAGAAGTTAGCAGCAATAGCAGTAACCGCATCTATGGCAATCTGTGGCGGAGCAATGAGCGTAAGTGCAGCAGCGGAAGAAACACCGGAAAAAGTAACGGTAAACGTAGCTTACATGCCTGACTATGCGAGCTTAAATGGTCTGATCTCAGCAGTTGAGCTTGGATATTTTGAAGATGAGAACATTGATGTGCAGCTTACAGAATTCGCAGATGGCCCGACAATCATTCAGGCTATGGAGTCCGGCTCTATCGATGTTGGTTATATCGGACAGGGTGCTCACAAACTTTGCATCAATGGTAAAGCAGATATCTTTGCACTTGCACACGTATCCAACGGTGATGCTGTGATCGGAAGCAAAGAAAAAGGAACAGATACAATTGAAGGCTTAAAAGGAAAAACAATCGCATATTCTTCAGGAACATCCAGTGAAGATATCCTGAAAAAGACCCTTGCAAAAGGTGATATGACAATGGACGATATCACAGCAATGGATATGGATGCAACAAACATTGTAACAGCGATGCTTTCCGGAAGTGTTGATGCCTGCGCAACATGGGTACCGAACTCTCTGAAGGTTCTTCAGGAACTTGGCGATGATGGTGTACAGCTGACAGATAACAAGACATTTATTGATCAGACTGTATCTCTTGCAAGCTGGATCGCAATGCCGAAATATGCAGAAGAAAACCATGACGTACTCGTAAGATTTGCAAAAGCTCTTTACAAAGGATTTGACTATCGTGCAGATCACAGCCATGATGACGAAGTTTGCGGATGGATCGCTGACAAGATCAAACTTGACAAACAGACTCTTCTTGATCAGGTAAATGTAGCTGACTGGACAACAAGTGAATTCGTAAGAAACAATATGGATGATATCAAAGGCTACTATGAACTGCAGCAGAAAACATTCATTGAAAGCGGTGACTGTGAAGAAACACCAGTTGACGATTATGTTCTCTTCGATGTAATGGAAGAAGCATGTGCTGAATAATTAATATAACCTTCAGATTACACAGGCAGTAATGTCTGTGTAATCTTTAAAAAGAATATACACACGTGTGTACACAGGGAGGAAGAAATGAAAAACACATGGAAAAAATTAGCGGTAATGGTAGTGACCGCATCTATGGTAATCTGTGGCGGAGCAATGAGTGTAAGTGCAGCAGCAGAAACACCGGAAAAAGTAACGGTAAATGTAGCTTATATGCCGGATTATTCCAGCTTGAATGGTCTGATCTCAGCAGTTGAACTGGGTTACTTTGAAGATGAAAATATTGATGTAGAACTTACAGAATTTGCAGATGGCCCTACTGTTATTCAGGCTATGGAGTCCGGCTCTATTGATATTGGCTATATCGGACAGGGCGCTCATAAACTTTGCATCAATGGCAGAGCAGATATCTTTGCACTTGCACACGTATCCAACAGTGATGGTGTGATCGGAAGCAAAGAAAAAGGAACAGATACGATCGAAGGCCTGAAAGGTAAAAAAATTGCATATTCTTCAGGAACGTCCAGTGAAGATATCCTGAAAAAGACCCTTGCCAAGGGTGGTATGACAATGGATGATATTACGGCTATTGATATGGATGCAACTAATATTGTAACAGCAATGATTTCAGGAAGTGTTGATGCCTGTGCAACATGGGTACCAAACTCTTTGAAGGTTCTTCAGGAAGTGGATGATGCTATACAGCTGACAGACAACAAAACATTCCGTGCAGATACAGTATCTCTTGACAGCTGGATCGTAATGAAAAAATATTCAGAGGAAAATCGAGACCTGCTTGTAAGATTTGCAAGAGCTCTTTACAAGGGATTTGACTATCGAGCAGACCACAGTCATGACGATGAAGTCTGCGGATGGATCGCAGATAAGATCAAACTTGACAAACAGACTCTTCTTGAGCAGGTAAATGTAGCTGACTGGACAACAAGTGACTTTATAAGAAATCATCTGGATGAAGTTAAAGGATATTATGAACTGCAGCAGAAATCTTTCGTTGAAAGTGGTGACTGTGAAGAGACTCCGGTTGAGGATTATGTTCTCCTGGATGTAATGAAAGAAGCCTGCGCTGAATAACTAATATGGCTGTTTGATTACACAGGCAGTAATGTCTGTGTAATCTTTAAAAAGGCATTCTTGAATCGTGTGTATGCTGAAAAAGGAAAGTACCGGGAAAGGAACAAAACAGTGTATAACGGACGACAGAAAGTAACGAGAAAAGATGTGGCGAGGGAAGCTGGAGTATCAGAAACGATCGTTTCCTATGTACTTAACAAAAACCGTTATGTAAAAGAAGAGAAAAGACAGCGTGTCCTTGAGGCTGTAGAAAAACTTCAGTATCAGCCTAATAATATAGCAAGGGCACTTCATGGAAAAGGCAGCCGGCAGATTCTTTTTATAGCAGAAGAACTGAGCAGTGGTTATTTTTCTGAACTGGTAAGCCAGATGAGCCGCGACGTTTACAAGCAGGGATATATGATCTCTCTTTGCGAAAGCAGGGGGGAGGAAGGGTTTGTAAGTCAGATTTTAAGCAGACAGTTCGATGGTTTATTTGTCAGTGCATCGGGTGTGACGGACAGGGAACTGAAGCTTCTGGCGAAGTCGGGGGTTCCGATGGTGGTGTTTTTGAACCGGGAAATAGAATGCGATCTTCAGAATACTGTTTTGGTGGACACAGGACTTTATGAAGGAAGCAGGGAGTGCGTAAAACATCTTGTAAAAACCGGATGCAGGAATTTTGTCTATCTGGATAAAACCGGAAGGCCCTGTGACAGGGATATCCATCTGAAGGGATTTCTGGATCAGATAAAAGAATCCGGTCTTGTCTTTGAACCGGAGCAAAAAATTTCCGGATGCAAGGATACAGAAGAACTGGAAGAAAGACTGCAGGCAATCCTGGAAAAAAATCCTTCTGTTGATGCAATAGTAGCGAGATATGATGATCTGGCTGCAGTGGCACTCTCTGTGGCACGAAAAATGGGAAGAAATGTACCGAAGGATCTGGTAGTGACAGGCTTTGATAATGATTTTATAAGTAATTATGTAAGTCCGGCTCTTACTACAGTGGAGATTCAGAAAGAAGAAGTGGCAAAATCTGCGATGGAAGCACTTCTGGCGTTGATCCGAAATGAAAAAACGGATAAAAACATAAGCATTACCGCCAGACTGATTATTCGGGACAGCACAAAACAATAAATAGAACCTGCCGGGAGCAGGAGAAAGAAGTGAAAATATGTTAGTTACAAGTAAGGAAATGCTGGAAAAGGCACGCAGAGAACATTATGCAGTACCGGCAATGAATACACAGGGTGGAAACTATGATATTATCTGGGCAATCTGCAGAGCAGCGGAAGAAATGCATTCACCTGCAATTCTGGCTCATTATGTGGCTACCGGAGCGTATTCAGGAGATGACTGGTTTGTGGAAGTATGCAAATGGTGTGCAAACAAAGTAAGTGTACCGATCGCAATCCATCTGGATCATGGTGACAGTTTTGATATCTGTATGAAATCATTAAAGAACGGTTTTACTTCCCTGATGATCGACGGCTCCACAAAACCAATCGAAGAAAATGCCAGACTTACAAATGAAGTGATCAAAGTAGCAAAATGTTTCGATGTTCCTGTAGAAGCAGAGATTGGAGAACTTTTAAGATTAGATGAAGCCGGTACTCAGATGGAGAACAAAAATGTGGCAAATCCGGAACAGGTTCGTCAGTTCCTGGATCTGTGCCAGCCGGATTCTCTGGCTATCGGAATCGGAAATGCACATGGATATTATAAAGGTGAGCCGGATATCAAGCTGGAAGTTCTGGAAGAGGTAGGAAAATTTACAGATATTCCATTTGTTCTTCACGGATGTACAGGTATGAGAGAAGACATCATCAAAGAAGCTATTAAACTTGGTGTTGCGAAAATTAATTTTGGTACAGAGATCCGTTATAAATATGTAGAACATTATGAAGAAGCATTAAAGACAAATCATCAGGGCCATTCCTGGAAACTTTCACAGATGGCAAATGATGCACTGACAGAAGATATCAAAAAGATTATTCGTCTTGCAGGCTCAGAAGAAAAAGCCTGAGATTAATAACAGTAAGGATAATAAATTTTGGAGGATATATAAAAATGAAAAAAAACAGCGAACTGACTTATAAAGAAATGTATCAGCAGCCAGTTTCTTTCCAGGCTGTAAATGATACTCTGGAGGATATTTTCAAAACTCTGGACAAGGTATTTTTCAGCGAAAAAAAATATGATGAACTGATCTTCACAGGATGCGGAACATCTCTTTATCTGGCACAGGCTTCAGCGGCAGCATTTTCTACATATACAGGAATCCCGTCCAAAGGTGTTCCATGCTCAGAACTGTATTATTTCCCGGAAACCTATGTAAAAGAAGGCAGAAATGTACTGATTCTTCCAATCACCAGAAAAAGCTATACCACAGAAGTAAGAATGGCCATTGATAAGGTTCGTACTTATCCTCAGGTTACTACTTTAGCTATCACCTGTGATAAAGACAGTGAAAAATATAATGACTATTACATCCTTTCACCGGATACAGCGGAGGACAGTGTTATTATGACACGTTCCTTCACAAGTATGTTATATATGGCTGTTATCATGGCTATGTATGTAGGTGGCAAGAAGGATGAGATTGCTGCAATGAAAGATTATGCTCCATATGCTGAGAAGGTTCTGAAAGAAATGGATGAGCTGTCTGCAAAACTTATGAATGAGCATAAAAATCTGAATCTCTATATTATTCTTGGACAGGGCATCTACTATGGCGTTGCCAATGAGTGCATGAATAAGATGAAAGAAATGGGACTCAGCAATTCTGAGGGATACTATGATCTGGAATACCGTCACGGACCAATGAGTCTTGTGGATGAAAATACGTTGATCGTATGCCTGAGCAACAAAGCCTGCAGAGATGGTGACAAGGCACTTATGGAACAGATGAAGAGCTATGGTGCGACAGTTGCAGTCCTTGGAGGAGAACTGGGTGATACTTTTGATCAGATTGCTGATTATGTATACTCTATGGATAAAGGCTGGAATGATATGCAGTACAGTGCGATCATCGGATTTATCGGACAGCTGCTGGGATATTATATTGCAGAGAGCAAAAATCTGGATGCAGATTCCCCGAGACATCTGACCCAGGCTATTGTATTGAAATAAGCTGTTACTGTGAACGGAGTGAACAGTAACAATAAGCTGATAAAAAAATCCCCCCGTCAGGAAACTTACTTCCTGATGGGGGATTTTTGTGTTATTGCGGAATCAGATCAGCGAAAGTTTTTCGTTTCCGGCTGAGTTTTCCACAGCTGTCTCTCTTGGCAATATAGAATGGCAGTGTGATACGCATAGGAAGACGATGGCCTCCATTAATACGGTCGATAAGGGTTCTGGCTGTCACTCGTCCAAGTTCTTCCAGCGGAATGTGGATCGTGGTCAACATAGGAGAAAGATACTGAGCGGTCTCAATATCATCTACACTGATAACAGAAATATCTTCAGGTATTCTGAGATTCTGCTCTTTTAATGCGTGGATGACGCCGATTGCAGTGGTATCATTTGCACAGAAAATTGCGGAAATATCAGCTTTATTGTGCATCAGAATATTGGCACCCTTATAGCCGCCATCGGCAGAAAGATGGACGTTTGCAGTATTTTTCTGCAAAAATGGAAGTCCAAGCTTGGTCAATGCTTCCTTGTAGCCGCTGAAACGTACTTCGTTATTCTGTTCACCTATGTACCCAATCTTTGTGTGTCCAAGCTCTACGAGATAGGAAAGGGCATTATAGGAAATATCACTTCCATCGCATACCACCTGGTCATACTGATCTCCTATCGGGTTCAGACCGGTATAGATCACGTTTTTGTAATTCTGAGTAAAAAAGCGCAGAAGCTGCTTCTCATATCGACCAAGGATCACAATACCGTCTACCGGAAACTGAGAGAGCTGTCTGGCTATGTCCGGATTGGCGATATCCATGGCTGTGAATGAGTGACGGATAAAATAGTTGCTTTTGAAAGCTTCCTGTTCGATCGCTTTTGCAATCTGGGAAAAGAACGGATCAGAAACGGCTGAATTGCTTCTTGCATAAATGCAGGCAATGGATTTTGGGGTTATGTTCTGGATCTGAGCTTTCTGTCCCAATTTCAGACTTCGGGCTGTGGCATTGGGAGTATAACCGCTTTTGCGTACAATTTCCCAGATGCGTTCCTGAACTTCGGGACTTGCCGCCTTTGTGTTTTTCTGGTTTATTACTCTGGAAACCGTAGAAACAGAGACGTTTGCCTGTCTGGCAATTTCTTTTAATGTCATAATGACCTCCACGTTTTTAATCTCTGACAAGATTAGAGTACCGGTAATCATCCAGGAATTTACAGGTCCGCGAAAACTTCTGAATGGATACCGGCATTTATTTATGATTGTATAGATAATTATACAATAAGTCAGAAAAAAAACAATAAAAGTAAGCCGAAAAAACAATAAAAGTACGTTAAAAATCAACGAAAACAAGGAAAACGTTTGCGTGTTTTTTCAGAGAAGTTGCTTGTAAATTCTTGATAAAAAGAATAAAAACTAATATAATTTTTATAAGCTAAGAAACGAAAGAAGATGAAGTGGAGGGACTTAAATTATGGGAAAAACTTTATATCTGGAGTGTTATTCCGGGATCAGTGGTGATATGACAGTTGCAGCACTTCTTGATCTGGGAGCAGATCAGGCAGTTCTGGACAGTGCACTGAAAAGCCTTCCGGTATCAGGTTTTCAGACAAAAATCAGCAGGGTCGTAAAAGGTGGTATTGATGCCTGTGATTTTGATGTCATGCTGGATAAAAAACATGAAAACCATGATCATGATATGGAATATCTTCACGGACATCATGAAAATACAGAGGCAGACACCCATCTCCATACACATGAGAATGGTACAGATGAGATGCATATGCATTCTCATACACAGGAACACACACATGCTCATGACACAGAATCTGCACATGGACATCATCATCATGAGCATCGGGGGTTGAAAGAAATCACACATATGATAGAGCACAGTGATATGACAGAGAATGCAAAAAAGACTGCACTGAGAATCTTTGGAATTCTTGCAGAGGCAGAAGGTAAAGCTCATAATGTACCGGCAGATCAGGTTCATTTTCATGAAGTTGGAGCGGTTGATTCTATTGTAGATATCGTGTCAGCTGCGGTTTGTCTGGATAATCTGGAAATTACAGATGTCATTGTTCCGGTCCTTCATGAGGGCTGTGGTACTGTCCGGTGTCAGCACGGAATCCTTCCGGTACCTGTTCCGGCAGTTGTGAATGTGGTAAATGAAAATCATCTGAATATGAAAATAACAGATGTTGAGGGTGAACTTGTAACACCTACAGGAGCAGCTATTGCAGCCGCAATAAAAACAAAAGACCAGCTTCCGAAGGAATTTGTGATCCGAAAAACAGGGGTCGGTGCCGGAAAACGTCAGTATGAATGTCCGGGAATTCTCAGGGCAATGCTTATTTCATAGAGTATATATGATTATTGTATAGGAACTGTATAGTAATCAAACGTTTGTGTACTTTCAGGTCAAATTTGCGTTGTATTTGTTGATTAAAAAAAAGATATCAACTATAATTGAATTAACAATAAATGCAGCGAAATAAAGAAGAAATGAAAGGAAGGAAAGCGATATGGGACATAGTTATTATAACTATACGAAGGAAGAACTGGTGGGAAATGATCCGAAACTTCCGGTCATTGTTATGGAGGATAATGCAGCGGTATTTCACTCTATGGCAGTTGAAATGGTGGATGAGATCAAGATGCATAATGCAAAGGGAGAGAAGACAGTATTTATCTGTCCGGTAGGCCCTGTAGGACAGTATCCGTATTTTGTGGATATGGTTAACGAGCAGAATATCAGTCTGAAAGATGTGTGGTTTATCAACATGGATGAATATCTGGATGATGAAAAACAGTGGGTTTCCAAAGATCATCCGTTGAGTTTCAGAGGATTTATGCAGCGTACGGTTTATGATAAAATTCGCCCGGAACTGGTAATGCCGGAAGATCACAGGGTATTCCCGGATCCGGTTCATCCGGAGTATGTGCCTGAACTGATCGAAAAACTGGGTGGAGTGGATATCTGTTTTGGCGGAATCGGAATTAATGGACATGTGGCGTTTAATGAGGCAGATCCGTCACTTACAAATGAAGAATTTCTTGCACAGAAGACCCGTGTGCTGGAGATTACGAAGGAGACAAGAACAGCGAATGCGATCGGTGATTTTAACGGAGCACTGGAAGATATGCCTCATTACTGTGTGACTATTGGAATCTATGAGATTTCTCATGCAAGGAAGATCCGTCTGGGATGCTTCAGAAACTGGCACAGAGCAGTTGTGAGAAGAACCGCATATGGAGAGGCAACCTCTGATTTCCCTGTTTCTCTTCTTACATCACATCCGGATATTAATCTGAAGATCACAGAATTTGTTGCAGCACTTGACTGAGAAGCACAGTAGCGGATAACAGAAAGAAGGAAAAATATGAGCGTTCGGATCATAAATGGAAAGGTATATAAGAATGGAACTTTTTCAGAAGAAGAACTTGTTCTGAAAGAGGGAAAGATTATTTCTGCCGAAGATGGGAACGTGGATGAAATCTATGATGCAAAAGGAAATTATGTAGTGCCGGGTTTTATAGATGTGCATACTCATGGTGGCGCCGGAGTAGATGTAAATGCGGCAGACCAGCAGGGCTTTGAAAAGATCGGACATTTTTTTGCAACACAGGGAACTACATCATGGCTCTCATCTATATTGACGGACTCAAAAGAGCAGACCTTAAAGACTATAAAGGAAGCGGTGAAGCATCAGGAAGCACAGAAGGACGGACATGAAAACTGTGCAGATCTTCTTGGAATCCATCTGGAAGGACCGTTTCTTTCACCAGAGTATAAAGGGGCTATGCCGGAGCATTTACTGATCTCTCCCGACCTGGAACTTCTGAAGGAATATCAGGAGGCAGCAGGTGGAAATATTCGTTATATCACGGTTTCACCGGAAGTAAAAGGTGTACCGGAAGCAATTAAAGGAATGATCGATCTTGGCATGAAGGTTGCAATCGGACATTCGGGTGCAGATTATGAAACTGCATGGAAATGTATCAATGAGGGTGCTGTGGCAGCTACACATACTTTTAATGCAATGAAACTTCTGCATCAGCATTTTCCGGCCATTATGGGAGCTGTTCTGGAATCAGATATTTACTGTGAGGCCATCTGTGACGGACGACATCTGCATCCGGGAACGGTTCGTTTCCTGCTGAAGATGAAAGGGCTGGATAAAGTAATTGCTATAACAGATTCTATTATGGCAGCCGGACTTCCGGATGGAGAATACATGCTGGGGGTTAATCCGGTTGTTGTAAAGGATGGAGATGCAAAACTGAAATATGGAGATTCCAGAGCCGGAAGCACACTGACAACAGGATGTGCCCTTAAGAATCTGATTAAATTTACAGGAAGATCTCTGGAAGAGATATTGCCGCTTCTTACCTGCAACCCGGCCAGAATGCTGGGTGTATATGACAGGATCGGAAGCCTTGATGCAGGCAAAGATGCGGATGTAGTAATTTTGGATAAAGAGTATTCTGTCGTTAATACATTTGTAAAAGGTAAAAAAATAGAATTATAAGGAGAATAGATTATGCCGTTAATACCATTAAGACCATTACTGGAAACTGTAGATAAATATCATTTTGCTCAGGGTGCATTTAATGTGAATGCAGTAGCTCAGGCAAAAGCAGCGATTGAAGTTCATGAAATGTTCCGTTCCGCAGCAATCCTTCAGGGAGCAGACCTTGCAAATGGATTTATGGGTGGAAGAACAGACTTCCAGAATGCTACTCTGGAAGACAAAAAAATCGGTGCAAAGAATATTGCAGATGCTGTTAAGAAATATGCAGAAAATTCACCGATTCCGGTTGTTCTTCATCTGGATCACGGTAAGAACTTTGATTCCTGTAAAGCAGCGATCGAAGGCGGATATACATCTGTTATGATTGATGGATCCAGTCTTCCGTTTGATGAAAATGTGGAGCTGACCCGCGAAGTTGTTAAGTATGCACATGAAAGAGGCGTTTCTGTAGAAGGTGAACTTGGTGTTCTGGCTGGTGTTGAGGATCATGTGTTCTCAGCTACTTCTACATATACCAATCCTTTAAAAGCAGTTGAATTCTTTAAGAAAACAGGTGTCGATGCACTGGCTATCTCTTATGGAACCATGCATGGTGCTTCCAAAGGAAAGAATGTTAAGTTAAGAAAAGAAATTGCGATTGCTATTAAAGAATGTATGATGCATGAGGGCATCTTTGGTGTACTGGTATCTCATGGATCATCAACTGTACCGAGATATATCGTAGATGAGATCAATGCACTGGGCGGAAATATCCAGAATGCTTATGGAATCTCCATTGAGGAACTGAAAGCTGCAATTCCATGTGGTATTGGCAAGATCAATGTAGATACCGATATTCGTCTTGCAGTTACAAGAAATATGAAAGAATTCTTCGCAAATCATCCGGAGAAGAGAGAAAGCCAGTCTATCGGTGAAGTATATCGTCTTCTGGAAGCAAAGAAAGAGCAGTTTGATCCACGTGCATTCCTGACACCTATTATGGATACAGTTATGTATGGCATTGTTCCGGATGAAGATGTTGCCGCTCTTATGGCTGTTGTTGAGAAGGGTGTAAAAGAAGCCATCGGTACTCTGATCGTAGAGTTTGGTTCTTATGGAAAAGCGCCGCTGGTAGAAATGGCAAGTCTGGAAGAGATGGCAGAGCGTTATCGTAAAGGACTTTGATCTATATACTGATCTGTTAATATTGTTAAGAGAAAGGTAAGAATCTTATGAAACATATTTATCTGAATTTAAAAAGATTTGATGTTCCAGTGGAATTCGGAGGCGTAAACCGTCTTGCTTCGGTTGCTGACTGGGCATCCTGTATTGTAAAGAATACGCAGGAAGAATTAAAAAAATATGATCCTTCAGAAGTGGAATTTGGCATGTATTTTCCGGAGGTGCATCTTCTGAATGCAGCTGCAGCCAAAACAGGAGGAAGCCCTGTTCAGATCGGATGTCAGAGTGTGTTCAGAGCAGACACCGCAGTTGGCGGAAACTTTGGTGCGTTTACCTCAAACAGACCGGCTTCTGCTATGGTGGCTGCAGGATGTGAGACTACGATTATCGGACACTGCGAAGAAAGAAATGATAAGGCAGGAATTCTTGCAGAAGCAGGCGTTACAGATACAGATGCTGTAAACCGTATTCTGAACCAGGAAATCAAATGTGCGATTGCACGAGGAATGAAGGTTCTTTACTGTATCGGCGAAAAGAGCGAAGAGCAGGAGCAGTGGCAGGAAGTACTTGGAAGACAGCTTGAGATCGGACTTAAAGATGTAGATACCTCAAAGGTTGTTATCGCATATGAACCAATTTGGTCTATTGGACCTGGAAAAACACCAGCCGGCAAAGAATACATTACCAAGATTGCAAAATTTGTAAAAGAAAAGACAAATGGCATGGACATTGTATATGGCGGCGGTTTAAAACAGGATAATGCAGAAATGCTTGCTTCTATTGATGAAATCGATGGTGGACTGATCGCTCTGACAAGATTCCAGGGTGAGATTGGATACTATCCGGAAGAGTATCTTGAAATTATCCGTCTTTATATGGGAAAATAAATAACAAAACTAAATATAATGAAGGGAGATTTACTATGAAACTTGATTTTGAGTATGGACAGGGAACCATGGCAGCAGAACTGCCGGATAATACTGATATTTTTATCCCGGGAGAAACAGTAAAGGATCCGGCTTGTATTCCGGAAGATCAGCTGGAGGCTGCTTATCTGGAAAGTCTGGCGCATCCGATTGGAATGCCTACTTTAACAGAACTGGCAGGACCTGGCAAAACAGTTACCTTTATTGTTCCGGACCGTGTAAAGGGTGGAGAACAGGCTACCAGTCACAGAAAATTAAGTATTAAATATATTTTAAGAGAATTATATGCTGCCGGTGTTGAGAAGAAAGATATTATGTTCATTATTTCCAACGGACTGCACCCGAGAAGCAAAGAATCTGATGCCAAAGCAATCTTTGGAGAGGAATTATTCAATGAATTCTGGCATACAGGACAGATCATCAGCCATGACAGCGAAGATCAGGAACATATGGTATATCTTGGAACCACTCACAGAGGTGATCCGGTATACATGAATAAATATGTATTTGACTGTGATATTCCGATTCTGATCGGTCATGTACAGGGAAATCCTTATGGCGGATATTCAGGTGGATACAAACACAGTGCAACAGGTATTACAAACTGGAGATGTATTGCAAGCCATCATGTACCGTCTGTTATGCACAGAGATGATTTTACACCGGTTAACGGCGGAAGCCTTATGCGTAATAAATTTGATGAGATTAGTATGCATATGGAAGAAAAGATGGGACATCCTTTCTTCTGCTGTGATGCAGTGCTGGATACACAGTCCAGACAGATTGCAATTTATTCCGGCTATGCAAAAGAAATGATGCCGATCAGCTGGAAGCTTGCAGACAAGAGAACTTACGTGCACTGGGCAGAAAAAAAATATGATGTTCTTGTATTTGGTATGCCGCAGAAATTCCACTATGGTGATGGAATGGGAACCAACCCGATTATGATGATGCAGGCTCTGAGTGCTCAGGTACTTCGATTCAAGAGAGTCATGAGCGATAACTGTGTGATCATCTGTGCATCTACATGTAATGGATATTTCCATGATGAGCGCTGGCCATATTTAAGAGAATTATATGACCTGTTCCAGCACGATCATATGAATACCCTGCCGGATATGAACCGTCTTGGAGAGTATTTTGCAACAAATGAAGAATATATCCGTAAATATCGTTTTACAAATGCATTCCATCCATTCCATGGCTTCTCTATGATGTCCTGCGGACACATTGCAGAAATGAACACCAGCGCAATTTATATTGTAGGTGCTGAAGAACCGGGATATGCAAGAGGAATGGGATTAAAAACAAGAGCTACATTTGAAGAAGCACTGGAAGATGCCAAGAAGAAATTTGTTGGTCAGGAACCAAACATTCTGGCACTGCCAATGACGTTCAAAAAAGCAGCTGTACATCTCTGTATGAAAGATCCTGCACAGGACTGCATGGATGAATACGGACATCGTCATCCTTGCTGCTGTTAATTTAAAACATCCCTGTCCAGAGTCATTTACATGTTTTGGACAGGGATGTTTTTTCTTAAAAAATAAAGGAGAGACTGGCTTATGAAGGAAAACACAGGTTTAAGAAAAACAACTCTGGCAGCATTGTTTCTTGCGATCGGACTGATTCTTCCGTTTATTACGATGCAGATACCGGCAGTTGGAAAAATGCTTTGTCCAATGCATATACCGGTATTGTTATGCGGCTATGTCTGCGGATGGCCATACGGACTGATCGTTGGGATCATCACACCTCTTTTGAGAGGAGTTTTGTTTGGGATGCCGGCAATTTTTCCAAATGCAGTATGCATGGCATTTGAACTTGCCACATATGGCTTTGTAGCAGGAATTTTATCGAAAAAAATGAACAGAGATATAAAATCGCTGTATGTATCACTGATAACAGCAATGCTGTGTGGACGAATCGTATGGGGACTGGCTTCGGCAGCAATTTATGCACTTACAGGCGGGATTTTTACCTGGAAACTGTTTCTGATGGGGGGATTTGTTAATGCTCTGCCTGGAATTATGATTCAGCTTATGCTGATCCCTGTGCTGGTAGAACGTCTGTATTGTATGGAAGGAACCTTAGAATGGAATTAAAGAGCCATTGCCGGGAAAGATTTGAGCCGGCAGTTGATGCCATCAGACAGCTTCTGGAAGAGAAGAAGGGTTCAGATGAACCGTTGCTGGCTGCGATTGACGGAAGATGCGGAAGTGGAAAAACTACACTGGGGGAATATCTGAAACAGGTTTTTGACTGCAATCTGTTTCGGATGGATGATTTTTTTCTGCAGATGGAACAGAGGACTCCGGAGCGCTTAAGAGAGGTCGGAGGAAATGTAGATTATGAACGGTTTGAGGAGACGGTCTTAAGACCGCTTCTTCAGAAAGAGCAGGTATGCTATCAGCCATTCAGCTGTCAGAAATGGGGACTGCTAAAAGCATATCCGATCCCCTATAAGAGACTGAATATAATAGAGGGTTCCTACAGTATGCATCCATACTTTAAGAACCCTTACCATGTCCGTATCTTTATGAATATTTCTCCTGAAGATCAGATTGCCAATATAAAAAGACGTAATGGTCTTGAAAAAGCAAAACAATTTCAGAATATATGGATTCCAAAAGAGGAAGCCTATTTTGAAAAATTCCATGTAATGGAGGGTGCGATCCAGATCATGTGGAATCTGAAAACGGAAGAATAGAGGCTATTCTATCAGGGAAATCTCCAGGTGATAGGTTGCTTCTTTTCCTGCCTCCAGTGCAATAATGCCATGCTTGTGAGCAAAAACATCATCATCCTGATGGAAGATGGCAGAACCGTTCCAGGGCTCCAGACAGAGAAATGGAGCCTTTCCTCCGGCAGGTGTCCAAATTGCGAGAGATTCAAAATCAGGGTAATACACGGACACACCTTTCTCTGTAACTGCATTTAAGAAAGAAACGCGATGTGAGTTTGTCTTTTCAAAGAAAACAGCATCCTGATCAAACATTGGAATTGTGAGCGGAAGGGTATTGCCTTCTGCTTTTTGCTGTACCTTGTGTTTAAAATTAAATTCCAGATTCTTAATGTCATATTCGTAGAAGATAAAATCTTCTTCTTTTTCAAATCTCAGAATACAATTTTCAATAGTTTCCTCAGGATTGACCGGACACATAAAACCAGGATGTGCACCAATGTGGTAGTACATAGTTTCACAATCCTTGTTTGTGACTCTATAATCCATAGACAGAGTGCTGCCATTCAGATGATAAGCCAAACGAAGTTCAAAATGATAAGGATAGTGTTTTTGTGTCTCTTCATTTGCTTTCAGCAGAAAAGTGATGGAGTTCTCGGTTTGTTCTGTTACTTCAAATTCAGATTCCTTGCAAAAACCATGTTTGGGCATCTGATATATATGATCTTTGATAACAGTTTCTCCGTTTCGGACATTTCCCACAGCAGGAAAAAGAAGCGGAGAAGAGCGGAGCCAGTAGGTCGGATCAGAGTTCCATATATACTCTTTTCCCTCTGGGCTGGAATAGGAATTTAACTCGGCACCAAGTGTGTTTACAAGTACGTGATAATCATTGGATTGTAATTTAATCTGCATAATAAACCCCCTTACAATAAATAAAAGATATATAGTAATTGCCGTATCTTAAGCGTACCATAAAAACGCTGTAATGGAAGTAAAAGTTGGACAATCGTTTGTCGGCTGTTATCAGAAAAAATCATCCGGTTCCGAATCGGTGCTGACTTTGTTACCCGTATGTCGCGGGATATTACCTGTGAACAGTTACCTGGCTTTACAGTATTTTGGAGAATGTGTATAATAAAAGAATAGGAAACACAGGAAAACGGTAATAATATAAATGCAGTAGAAAGCGGAAGGAAAACAGGCAGGATGAACGAAAACTTTTTGCATGCTCTTCTTGGCAGTATTTCAGTGTCCGGATATGAAGAACCGGTACAGGATATTGTAGAAGAAGAGATGAAAGACTATGTGGATGAGATCCGCCGGGATGAAATGCAGAATCTGGTCTGCGTTTTGAATCCGGACAGTGATGTGAAGATCATGCTTTCGGCACATGCAGATGAAATCGGTCTTATGATATCTAATATCAGAGAAGATGGAAGACTGCAGGTGATCGACAGAGGCGGAATTGTCCCGGCAACCTATCCGGGGCAGCAGGTAAGGATCCGGACTTCCAATGGTGAAGTTTACGGTGTAGTTGAGGCATATCGAAATCTGTTTAAAGAAGAGAAACTTGAGACCAGACATTTCCTGATTGATATCGGAGCAAAAGACAGGGAGGATGCACTGAAATATGTAAATCTCGGAGATCCGATCGTTCGGGATACACACATCCGTAAGCTCGCGAACGGGAAATTTACAGCCCGTGCTCTTGACGACAGACTTGGTGTTTACATCATCATGGAAGCAATGAAGAGGGCAAAAGAACGAGGATGTAAGGCAGGTGTTTACGGTGCTTCAACAACAGGAGAAGAAACAACGAAGACGGGGGCTTACTGGACAAGCACACGGATCAATCCGACAATGGCAATCGTTGTCGATGTGACTTATGCAAGTGATTACAATGGAATGGATCCGGCTGAAACGGGAACTGTTCTTCTGGGAGATGGTCCGGTTCTGTGCAACAGTCCTATTGTAGTAAAAGCCTTGAATGCAAAAATGGAAGAATGTGCAAAAGAAGCTGGAATTCCGGTTCAGAGAGAAGCTGCAAGCAGACTTACTTACACAGATGGTGATAAAATCCATTTTTCCAATCAGGGGGTACCGATGGTACTGGTATCCATCCCTCTGCGCTATATGCACATGCCGGCAGAAGTGGCCGATGAAAAAGATGTGGAAGGTTGCATAGAATTGATTGCAGAATTCCTTGTAAAGTGTGTATAATAGGGGTGGAAACCAGTAAAAAGTGTAACAATAGAAACGTAGAAAGGAGTATTTTTATGGCAAAAATCTTAATCAGCCCTTCCAAATATGTTCAGGGCTCAGGAGAAATGAAAAACATCGGCAAATATGCCGCAGCAGCAGGAAAAAAAGCACTGGTTCTGATCAGCCAGGGTGGTTATAAGAGAATCGGCAAAATG
>OLNW01000746.1_pt1 | contig 36508 bp, 41 predicted proteins | sample 1672121 | NCBI WGS metagenome assembly OLNW01 (sample SAMEA3136648, study PRJEB25190) | human gut metagenome
ATTCGTAACTACATTTAAAGTTTATGTTTTCATATTGATGAATTTTCTAGTAAGCAATAATGTAAGCAAAAAGTGAGAGTAGTATTCTCACTGGAATAAAATTCAATAAAAAAGCAAGAAGAAAAACATTAGATATCAATGTTACTTCTTGCTTTTTTGTAGCTATGCAAATAGAGAATGTGTTAAATAAAAGAAAAAACAGCTAAGTCATAGCAAATGCTTGATTTATCAGCAATTCTAGCGTATAATAGGGACATTGACAAATGTCAGTTTTATATAAATTTCCTTTTGCAAGCTAACTTTTGTTAGCATAATAATAGATACTATAAACAACATCTTGGAGGGAGATATATGAATGATTATTTTGAGAGTATTAAAAACAAAAAATTAGCACTTCGGACATATAACATACTAATTGGGGCTGTTATAGCGTGGGGACTTGGAATAAATGTATTAATATTTAATTTAGGTGCTCAAGGTCTTAAAAATCTGGATTTTAAAGCAACAATGACAAAATTCGAAACAACACTTATTAATGATGCAATTGTAACAACGATAGTTTTAACATTATTAATGATTTGTTTAGCAGGTTTTATACCAAGCTTTTTTTTGTCGATGCAAAAAATATTATTTGGTTGGCTTTTCGGGATTTTTGTTATTGAAGGTATAAGTATTCTGATGGGAGTTTCAAGAGTTTTATGGTTGGAATTTTGTGGTGAATTGTAATGTTATCAACTTATTGATAATATTGTTAGTGATAAAGGAAAATTGAAACGAAAAAAGTGCATTGCTTGAAGTTTGAGCATAGCACTTTTTTCAATTATATTATCTTTTTTTAATTAATAAAGCTAATTCTTCAACAATATTAAGAGCCTTAATAATTTCTTCTTCTGTATAATTTTTTAATAATTTTTTCGTTTTGTTAATACAGCTATCGTCAATTCCAAATAAGATATAATCAGCGGAATGACCACTAAGCTCTCGAAGTTTCTTTAGACTGTAATAAACAAAATTTCCTTTGCCTTCTTCAACAAATCCTAAAAATTGGCTCGAAGTGCCAATCGCTTTTGCAAGTTGAGTTTTATTCATTCTCAACTCATCTTCTCTAATTCTTTTGATTCTTTGTCCTCGTTCATATTGTTCTTTTCTTTCTACGTCAATTGGTACATTAGCTCTTTTTCTTCCCATGATAAAACTCCTCCTTTTCTATATATATTTTAAAGTATAATTCTAACAATGTGTTGACAAAACATGATGATAATTTTTGATAAATTTTGACATTTTTTAATATGCGAAACAAATAAAAAATAAAATAATGAAAAAAGACTGTTAAGAAAATTTTACTTAATAGTCTTTTTTTAAGTCATATTTTACTATAAAATGTCGAAATTTGTAATGAATTCTTATCAGCTAATATCGCCAGTTTTGAGCCACAGAATGGTATTTTTAATGTGCAAGTTGGAACGAGCACAAAGGATAAAAAAGGTGGTGGAAAATATGGACTGGTGGGATGAATTAGGTAGCTGGTTAAGACACTGGATTTAGAAAATAAAAAAATGAAATGTAGTTTATTACATTTCATTTTTTTTGCTTCTTGAAACTCATAAAGTTTTTGTGTATAATATGAAAGATATGAAGGGAGAGAAAAAACATGGTATTTGAATTAAATAATATTGAGCAAAATGCAATCATTTTAAAAACATTAATTTTTTCTATTTTAACATATTATACAAACTTTAAATTATTAAATAAAAAGATAAAATTTGATTTGAAGTCTAATATTTTATTAGTTATTGTAAGCATAATATGTGTAATAATAAAGTATAAGATTAATTATACGGTAAGTATAATAACACAAACAATAATGATAGGATTAATATTTTCAATAATAAATGTAGGAAATAATATGTTATCGACAATAATATCTCTAAGTATAAATTATATAATACAAGTTATTTCAATAGTTGTAAGTTTCTTTGTATATAAAATAATACCAATAAACTATAATGATTATATAAAACTAATAGTAATGACAAGTTCTCATGTAATATTATTGTATAGTCTTTTCAAGATTAAAAAATTTAAATATGGCATAGCTTTTTTACAAAAAGATACAAATATTGAATATAGAGAATTATTGGTTTTAAATATAAGCGTACTAGTATTATTTTCTGTAATAGTAATGTCAAATTCTAATAATCCAATGGCAAGTGTTATGGCAATCGAGATATTTATAGCTGCAATCATCATGTTCATAACCATCAAAAAATCATTAAACTTATATTACAAGCAAAAATTATTAGAAAACGAAGTAAAAGAAACTAAAGAAGAGTTAGAAAAAAAGAAAAGAGAAATACAAGAATTAGAAGCAGAAAACTTAAGTCTCAGCAAGAAAAGTCATTCATTAATACATAAGCAGAAATCATTAGAATACAAAATACAGCAAATGATGAATGGAACCGAAATAAGTGAAGAGCAATCTGCGGAAGTAAGAGAAAGACTAAACAAAATAGGAGAAGAAATATACAAAGAAAAAGAAAAAATAGAATTAGACAAAACAGGAATTGAAAACATAGATGACATGTTAAAATACATGGAAGCAGAATGTAGTAAAAACCAAATAGAATTTAATTTGCAAATAAAAGGGAACATACATCACATGACAAACAATGTGGTATCAAAAGAAGACTTAGAAATATTATTAGCAGACCACATAAAAAATGCAATTATAGCAATAAAGCATACGGACAATATAAATAGAAGCATAATGGTAAAAATAGGAGATATAAATTCTGTATATGGAACAAATATTTATGACTCTGGAATAGAGTTTGAGTTAGAAACATTAAAGAAGTTAGGGAAAACGCCAAGTACAACACATGCAGAAGAAGGTGGCACAGGCATGGGCTTTATGAACACATTCGAAACTCTGGCAAAATATAAAGCAAGTTTAACAATAGAAGAATATAATAAGCCTAACAAGGATAACTATACTAAAATGATAAGTATAAAATTCGATAATAAAAATGAATTTGAAATAAAATCATATAGGCAAAATGAAATAAAAAAATAATGGAGGTAGCAAAATGGAAGAACTATGGGATATATATGATATAAATAGAAACAAAACTAATAAAGTTGCAGGGCGAGAAACACACGAGTTTACAAATGGAGAATATCATTTAATTACAGTAGCAGTAATAATAAACTCAAAAGATGAAATTTTAACAGCCAAAAGGGCAAAGACTAAAAAAAGAGACCCACTAAAATGGGAGCTATCTGGTGGAGGCGTAAGAGCTGGGGAAAGTAGCTTAGAAGCAATAATTAGAGAAGCTAAAGAAGAAATTGGGTTATCATTTAAACAAGAAGATGCAATTTTATTAAAAGAAGTAAGAAGAGACAACGAAAAAGGAGGAGGCTCATTTAAAGATTTTTGGCTATTCAAGTCAAACATAGATGCAGAGCAAATAAAGTTTCCAGATAAAGAGGCTACTGAGGCAAAATGGGTAACAATAGATGAATTTATGAAGATGCAAGAAGGTGGAAAAGTTATTACCGGACTGGATTTTGAAAAAGAAGATTATGAATTAGCCATAAAGATATTGACAAATAGCGAAAGAAATAATAAATTATAGATGTAACAATGTAAATATAGCTTTTCTAAAATTAGAAAGGAGAAAAAAATGAGACATCAAATTATTCAACTGGCAAAAGATGAAAATGGAGCAGAATTTAAAATTTCAGTACAAATTCCATTTGAGCTTGGCTGGATTGAGCGGGTGAAATTAAATGTTACAACAAAATGGCAGAAAAATGTTTATCAAATGAAACATGTCAAAAACGAAAATGATGAGGCATATTTCGAAACAACAATAAGATTGGACACATGTGCAATCTATCATTATTGTTTCTCTTTCGAAGCTAACGGGCAGTTCCAGTATTATAAAAAAGAAAACACTAGTGGAAACCATAGTGTAACAGATGCAGAATGTTGGAAAATGTCAGTTAATTTCGATGTTCCAGAATGGGCAAAAGGTGCTATGATGTATCACATTTTTGTAGATAGATATAGAAGAACACCAGGGCTTAAAAAGGAAATTATGCCTAAAAGAAGAATTCATAATAACTGGTATGAACTTCCTGTAATCGAAGCAAATGAAGATGGAGAATGGAATGTCGATTTTCATTGTGGTGATTTAAAGGGAATAACAGATACAATTAAATATATCCAAAAATTGGGTGTAACTATTTTGTATCTTAGCCCTATAGTCAAAAGTCAATCAACTCATAGGTATGATGCAGCTGATTATATGCAAATTGACCCATATGCAGGAACAAGCGAAATGTTGGCAGAACTGTGTGATAAAGCACATAAACATGGAATGAAAGTAGTTCTGGATGCTGTTTTTGACCATACTGGAAATGATAGTATTTATTTCAACCAATTTGGAACTTATGATAGCATTGGCGCATATCAGGTAGAAAAAGATGAAAAATACAAAGGAATGGAATCGCCATATAGCAAGTTTTACAAAAAATATTGCCATTATGGTGAACATTACTTTAAGTATTGGTGGAATATGGATAATATGCCTGCATGCGATGATAGTTCAGAAGAGTGGAGAAATTTTATCTGTGGGCCAAATGGAGTAATTGATACATGGTTTAATCTTGGAATTGATGGATTACGGCTTGATGTGGCAGATGAATTTTCTGATGAATTTGTTGGAAAAATTCATGAGGCTGCAACAAGAAATAAACCAGACGCATTTATTCTTGGCGAGGTATGGGATAAAAATCCAATGAACAGAGGGTTTATTAGTTCTGCTAAAGGTATGCATTCTATAATGGATTATGAATTAGTTGATGGTTTGATTAGATTTTATAAGTATTCTGATATTTGGAAGTTGGATAGAGTTTTAAATCTGATTTTTACAGAATATCCAACAGAGACAATTCAGACACTTATGAATTTTACTTCAACCCATGATATTTCTAGGGCTATCGAAATCTTCGGCGGTGATAATTTTAATCAATATTCACTGTGGGGGTGGGATTTGCAAATGGAAAAAATAATCCGGAATGGATTAAAAAGCATGACATGACTAAAGAAGAGTACCATTATGGAAAAATGACATACAAATCATATTGTTTTGCATTGACATTTTTGCCAGGAATTTTTTCTATTTTTTATGGAGATGAAGTTGGACTTAAAGGAATTGGAAATCTTGCAACTAGAGCACCATATCCATGGGGAAAGAGAGACAAAGATTTATTAAAATTCTTCAGAAGGATTGGAAAAGTGCGTAAAGAAGAACAGTTTTTAAGAACAGCTGAATTCAAAAAAATCAAAATTGACCATGACCAATTTGTATTTGAACGGTATAACGAACAAGAAAGTATTATTGTTTTTGTAAGTAGAACACATACTTGTTCTGCAGTTGATTTGCCAGAAGAATACAAAGATGGAGAAATTATTTTTAAGCTTAAAGGATGTAACAAAGAAGAACTGCAACCATATGGAGCAATTGCAGTAAAGAAAAAATAAAAGTCTCAAAAGGGGTTCTTAGAAATAAGAACCTCTTAAAAAATTTATAACAAAAATATTGAAAAATAATGCATAAATGGTATAATTTAATAGATAATAAATTAAAGGAGATGTGATATAGCATGAAAATTTATTATGTAAGGCATGGCCAAACAGACTGGAACCTAGCAAGAAAAATGCAAGGTGGAGGAACAGAAAAAGAGTTAAATTCAACAGGAATAGAGCAAGCGAATGAAACTAAAAGAGAACTAGAAAATATTCAATATGATATTGTAATATGTTCTCCAATGCATAGAGCCATTCAAACTGCGCAGATAATAAATAAAGATAAAAACATTCAAATGATAACAGACGAAAGAATTAGAGAAAGAAAACTAGGGGAACTAGAAGGACATGAAATAACTGATGAAATGGAAAGTAAAATTTGGAATTATAATTTAAATTATCAAATTCCAGGTGGAGAAAGTGTTCAAGATTTCGAAAAAAGAATAATAAATTTTATGGAAGAAATAAAAGAGAAATATCAAGATAAAACAGTTTTAATTGTAGCACATGGAGGCGTTGCCAAAGTTATAAAAGCCCATTTATATGGAATGCCAGATAGTAAAAACTTATCAGAGATAGAAATGAAAAATTGCGAAATAATAGAAGCAGAAATATAAATAAAGAATGGAGAATAGTATGAAAAACTACTATGAAATATTAGAAGTAGACAAAAAAGCATCACCAGAAGTAATAGATAAAGCATATAAAACTCTTGTAAAAAAATATCATCCAGATTTGCAAGATGATAAAATGCATGTAGAATATGAAGAAAAAATGAAAGAAATAAATGAAGCATATTCTATATTATCAGATGAGTATAAAAAAACTAACTATGATGAACAGCTACAAGAAACAATGGTATCTATAGAAGAATATCAACGAGTTTTGCTAGAAAATCAACAATTAAAGGCACAACTAGAAAATAAAAATCCAACTAGTTCAAATATTGGAAGCGTAATAAGAGAAAATATGAAGCAAGCTACAGCTAAGGCCTATCAAGATGCATACCAAGATGCTTATGTGCAAGACATGAAAAATAGAGGGTATACGATAAAATATAAGCATGATTTAAAATATTATTTAAAGTTTACAGGATGTATATGTATTGTAATTCTAGTTTTTCTATTAGCATATCAAATTCCAATAATAAAAAGATTTTGTAACCAGCTATATGAAGAAAATCTAGTGGTTCAATCTATAGTGAATATATTTAAGAAAACTTTTTTTACAAAAATATAATATAGAGAAGAAAAATTTAACATTTAGAGCCTTTTTCAGAGAGGGACTCTATTTGGTATAATTAATTAAGTAATCAAAAAATTCATACTGTAAGAGGTATGAATTTTTTTAACATATCTATTGACAATAACATATAATAATGTTAATATGAAAATGTAAACATATGAACAACTATTCATATAAAACAAAAGAACAAAAATTAGGAGGAAAAATGGAAGACGGAATAGTAGATATAGAAAAAGTGAAAAAAATAAAGAAGATAATGCCAAGTGATGACTTGTTATTTGATATAGCAGAAGTATTCAAAGTATTTGGAGATACAACAAGAATGAAAATAATAAGTGCATTATTAGAAGCAGAATTATGTGTAGGAGATATAGCAGAAATAACAAATTCTACACAATCAGCAATATCGCATCAATTAAGGGTTTTAAAACAAGCAAAATTAGTGAAGTTCAGAAAAGAAGGTAAAATTGTATATTATTCACTAGATGATGAGCATGTTTCAGAAATGTATGAAATGGCTAAGAGACATATAGAAGAGGGATATGAGCATAAATAAATTGTAAAAATGCACCGCAGAGAACCGGTCCCAAACGTGCAAAAAAATGCACCGCAGAGAACCGGTCCCAACGGTGCAAAATAGAAGGAGGAAGTATATGAAAAAGTATGAATTTATATTAAAAGATTTAGATTGTGCTGCATGTGCAAATGAAATACAGGAAAAGCTAGCAAAGAATCCTGAATTACACAATGTAAATGTTAATTTTGCAAAACTAAAATTAACATATGAAACTGATACAGTTAGTGTTGAAGAAGTTAGAAAAGCCGTAAAAGAGCAAGAACCAGATGTTGAAATGATTTCAGCAGAAAAAATGAAAAAGATAGAAAACAAAAAAGAGTCTAAAACAGGTACTCAAGTTGCAAGATTAGTAATAGGAATTATAATTGCAGGAATTGGTTTATATGCAAAATTACCTGATACAGTTAGTACAATATTTATAATTTTAGGTTATATAATTTTATTATATAGAACTGCCAAAAATGCATTTAAAATGTTATTTGCAAGTAAAAAAATAAACGAAAACTTTTTAATCACAGTTTCATGTGTTGGTGCTTACTTAGTTGGGGAACATATGGAAGGATTAATGGTAATTATTTTATATGAAATAGGAAAAATACTTGAAGAAAAATCAATTAGTAAAAGTAGAAAATCTATTAAAGATTTGATGGATATTAAACCAGAATATGCAAATTTAAAAACAGAAAATGATATCAAAAAAGTTTCACCAGAAGAAGTAAAAATAGGTGATACAATATTGGTTAAAGAAGGCGAAAAAGTTCCATTAGACGGAATTGTAACAAAAGGAACAGTGGATTTAAACACAGCTTCTTTAACTGGTGAAAGTAAATTGACACAAGTTTCTGATAATAAAAATGTATTATCAGGAAGTATTGTTGTAGATGGAATGATAGAAGTAAAAGTTACAGAAGAATACAAAAATTCTACAGTAAGCAGAATTTTAGATTTAGTAGAAAATGCAACAGACAAAAAGGCCAAAACAGAAACATTTGTAAATAAAGCTTCATCAATTTATACACCAATAGTAATAGGTTTAGCAGCTATTGTAGCAATATTTTTACCACTATTTACAGATATTCCATACACAGGAAACAATGGAAGTATCTATAGAGCATTGATATTTTTAGTAATTTCATGTCCATGTTCAATTGCGATATCAGTACCACTTAGCTATTTTTCAGGAATAGGAAAATCTTCAAAAGAAGGAATTCTTATTAAGGGAAGCGATTACATAGATGCAATAAAAGATATAAAGGAAATTGTATTTGATAAAACAGGGACTCTTACTAAAGGTGAATTTGATATAACTAAAATAGAAACATTTGAAAATTACAGTGAACAAGAAGTATTAAAATATGCAGCAATGGGAGAGAAATATTCAAACCATCCAATTGCAAAATCGATTATGAAGGCCAATAAAGAGGAAGTAGCAGAAGTTCAAAAGTTCAAAGAAATTGCAGGAAAAGGCTTAAGCTATCAATATAATGGAGAAACAGTATTGATAGGAAATTCAGTTTTAGTTGATGCAAATGATTCAAATGAAGAAGGAGCAACAAAAATATATGTAAAAATAAATGATAAATTAGCAGGAATAATCTACTTAGGTGATACAGTAAAAGATGGAGTGGTTGAAACAATAAAAGAACTAAAAGCATTAGGGATTAAGACAAATATGTTTACAGGAGATAACAAGCAAATAGCAGAAAAAACAGGCAAAGAAATTGGAATACAAAATATAAAATCTGAAATGTTACCACAAGATAAATATAATGCATTTGAAGAAATTATTAATAAAAAAGATAAAAAAATAAAAGTGGCATTTGTTGGAGATGGAATAAATGATTCACCAGTTTTAGCAAGAGCAGATGTAGGTATTTCAATGGGCGGAGTTGGTTCTGAATCAGCAATAGAAGCATCTGATGTGGTTATAATGACAGACAATGTTTCAAAAATTTTAGATGCTATAAAAATTTCTAAAAAGACTTGTGGAATTATAAGACAAAACTTAGTTTTTGCAATTACAGTTAAAGTTTTAATATTATTCCTTAGTACAATTGGTCTTAGTGGTATGTGGCAAGCAGTTTTTGCAGATGTAGGTGTTACAATTTTAACTATATTTAATACACTAAGAATTTTAAAATAATAGAAGGCAGCTCGAGTGGCTGTCTTTTATTTACTACTAAAACTTGAAAAAAGATTTTAAATCTGTTAAAATGTAACACAAAGGAAGTGTAAAAATGGAAGAACAAATAGAAGCAATACTAAAATTTCATATGCCAAGGTGGAACGAATTACCAGATATAGACTTATATTTAGACCAAGTAGTAAATTATATAGAAAGATATTTAGGGGCATATTCTATAAATAAAGAAGACAAAGTAATAACCAAAACAATGATAAATAACTATGTAAAACAAGGAGTAATGCCAGCGCCAGAAAAGAAAAAATATAATAGAGCACAAATAGCATATTTATTAGTAATATGCATATTAAAGCAAGTATATAGTATAAGTGATATAAAAAAATTAATAGCATTAACAATTCAAAATTACGAAGTAGGAAAAGCATATAATAGATTTTGTGCAAATTTAGAAGTATCCATACGACATGTATTTACCAAAAAAGAATTCCCTAAATGTGACCAAATGACAGAAGAACAATATTTATTAAAAAATGTAGTGCAATCATTTGCAAACAAATTATATGTAGAAGTCAAATTTTTAAATAAAGAAAAAATCTCAGCAGATGAATAAGTCTCCTGAGATTTTTTTCTAATGCTATTAAAAATAACATATAAAAAAATTCCACATATAATAATAAAGGAAGGAACGATGTTTATGAAAGACAATATAATAATTGAAGAAATTCAATTTACAGAAGATTTATATAAAAAAAACTTAGAAGAAAACGAATTTGCAGAAGATGATGCACATGGGATAGGGGAGGATGCAGATGGAAATAGTTAAAATGTTAGTACCAGAAAGTAAATATGCAATAAAATGTCCGCATCAAATGACGCCAGAATTTATAATAATTCATAATACTGCAAATGATGCATCAGCAATGGCAGAGATATCTTATATGATAGGAAATAACAATAAAGTATCATTTCATTGTGCAATAGATAATTATAGAATTGTGCAAGGTGTACCTTTTAATAGAAATACTTGGAATGCAACTGATGGAGGAAATGGGAGTGGAAACAGAAAGGGAATTGCACTTGAAATATGTTATTCAAAATCAGGAGGAGAAAGGTTCGAGGAAGCACAAAGGCTTGCCGCCGAATACACTGCGTATTACTTTATCTATTCCCCAATTATTTTGTTTCAATAAATACACTGCGTATTTATTGAAACAAAATAATTGGGGAATAGATAAAGTAAAAAAACATGAAGATTTTTACCCACCAAAGGGATGTCCTCATAGAACATTAAGTGAAGGTTGGCAAAAATTTTTGGATTTAGTTCAATCTTATATGGTTGATAGACCAATAGATAATAATATAGAAAGTGGGAGTGATGAACCAGTGAAAACGTATCAAAATGGCAGTACGAGCGAAAATGTTTATGCTGATACTGATTGCACGAAAAAAATCGGAAGTTTAAATCCACGAGAAAAGTGCGATTGTTTTGGGATTTTTAAAGATAGAGCAATGGTTAGATATTCAGTTAATGGAACTTCAAATTATAAGATTGGTTTTTGCAAATGGACTGGTGGAGTAAAATAGAAAAAAGCTAGCGGGAATTTCCCACTAGCTTTCGACATAATATGTGTTACTATTGATTAAGCATGCACTATTTTATGACATGCCCAAGTTCTTGGAGTCTGATGAAAAAGAGCGTCAACGTTTACTCTTTTTACAGCATCTGAGGTTGTGGTTGTAATGATAGCCTCATCCTCTCTGATGGCCCAAATGACTACAGCTTCGTTTGAGATTAATGAAGGGTCATCATGTAACCAAGATGTCGGAACTAACGCGATTACTGGATGGCATCTGCAAACTGAATCAACGGCTGCGAATTTCGAACACTGAATTTCTGTTTCGATTCCGTACTCCATTTCAAACAATTTGTCAAAAGCAATCCAGCGAGTGCCGGAGTTCTTAGTACGGTAATTATTGTTTACTAAATTCTTACCGATATTTATCAGAAGCTCTTCTCTGCTCTTAAATGCTGTTTTGCCATTGTTGAGTGCTTCGTAAACCGTTGCCATAACACATGGTATGGTACCACCGATAGCCATTGTTTTGTAGGCTTCTGATGGTTCTTCAAAGGTCGAACCCTTACTGAAGCAACCTCTGTAATCAAAAATGATATTTGGATACTGTTTTTGATTGTACGGTGCAGGGATGCGCTCTTCCTTTATTCCTACAGATAAGTTAGGATTAAGTTTTTTTGGCAAAGATTCCTTCCAGGTAGAATCAAAACCTGAAAGTTCTTCTTTATATTCCTCGTTTTTTTCTGGGGTTAACCATGCGTTAATTCCTGTGTTCCGTAATGATTTTAACATATATATGTCCTCCTTTTGTTGTTAAGAGAAATTTTCTCTCTTATTAAATTATAAAGTTTACATATTAATTATACAGTAAATGGATATAAATGTCAATAGTTATCTAGGTTCAATAGTGTAAAATGGTTTCATAAGAAAGTCTTTTCTTTGATATTTGTTTTGGTTTTAATTATTATATCAAAGGACTTTCTTTTTGTATATTCCGAAACCAACACTATTTAACTCTTTTTTTTTATTGACAATTAAAAGCAAATATAATAACATAATACAAGAGGTAAAAATAAATGTATTATACATATATGGTTAGATGTGCAGATAATTCAATATATACAGGAATGACAAATAATCTAGAAAAAAGAATAAATGAGCACATAAACAAAAGCAAAAATGGAGCAAAATATACAAAATCGCATAATGCAATAAAATTAGAAACTGCATGGAAAAGCAAAGAAAAATCATTAGCATGCAAATTAGAATATCAAATTAAACAATTATCGAAAACACAAAAAGAAAATTTGATAAAAGGAGAAAAATTAAGCAGTTATTTAAAAGGAAAAGTAGACTGCAGAAGATACAGAAGATGCAACTAAATCAATGAAAGGAACAAAAGACACATGAAAGAAAAAGGAATTTTATTACCAATATTTTCACTTCCAAGCAAATACGGAATTGGAGACTTTGGATATGAAGCATATCAATTTATAGACATATTAAGTGAGAACAATATAAAATATTGGGAAGTGTTGCCAATAAATGAATGTGACAAACATCCATATTCACCAATAAGCTATTATGCATTAGAAGAAGACTATATCTCATTAGATAAGCTTAAAGAACAAGGATTAATACAAGAAATAGAAACAAAAGAAAACAAAGACAGAGTAGTATATGATAACTTCAAACAGAAATATTATGAAGAAGCATTTAAAAATTTTAAGCCAGATAGTGAGTATGAAGAATTTATACAATTAAAAGAAATGAATGAATATGCTGAATTTTCAAGTGATAGGAGCCACTACAAAAAGGAATACTATTTATTTCTTCAATATATTTTATACAAACAATGGATGGAATTAAAAGAATATGCAAATTCAAAAGGTATAAAAATAATAGGAGACATGCCAGTATATCCTGTATTTGATTCAGTAGAAACGAAATATCATCCAGAATGTTTCGAAATGGAAAATGGAAAATTTACATTTGAATCAGGAACACCACCAGACTATTTTAACGAAAATGGTCAAAAATGGAATAGTCCAGTGTATAATGTAGAAAACATAAAGAAAAATCAGTATCAATATTTAGTAAAAAGATTTAAATATCATTTAAAATTATTTGATAAAGTTAGAATTGATTACTTTAGAGGATATGACTCATTTTTCAGAATTCCAATAGGAAAAACAGGAAAAGAAGGTTCATATACAGACGGAGTTAGTTATGGATTTTTTGATGAGTTATTTAAAGATGGAAATATCAAGGTCGAAAATTTAATAATTGAAGACTTAGGAGAAATTAGAGAAGAAACAATAAAATTAAGACAACATTATGGATTTACAAGACAAAAAATATTACAATTTTCAATAGACTTGGACAATTTTTATGATAGAGACAATGAGAATGAAAATGTATTAGTTTTTCCAGGAAACCATGATTGTAATACAATTTACGGATGGTATAAAACACTTGATGATGAACATAAGTGGAAATTAAAAGAATTTTTAAGAAGAAATGAATGCTATGACATTAATGTTAATATTGGAATTATGCAATATTTATTAAAGTGTAAGGCAAAAATGCCAATTATTATGATTCAAGATATATTGGGGCTAGATGAAAATGCTAGAATTAATGTTCCAGGAACAGAAAGTGATAAAAATTGGTCGTGGAAGTTAATTGATTTTGAAGATTTTAAGGAACGAATTAAAGATTGGAAATAGTTGGTGAAAGGGGAAAAAACAATGGCTTTTATGGGAAGAGCAGATGTTCCATCAATAGGATTTGGAAATAATTCAGATGATAACAATACAAATCACGATAACAGAGAAAGAGAAGAAAAAAACTTTTTGGGTTAGGAATGCTGACAATGCTAATTTTTTACGGAATAAAAATAAATTTAGATATTACTTATACAAGAGAAAAATTTGAACAGATATATAATGAACAAAATATTAATGAAAATGCAGAGACTAAGTCTCAAATAAATGTGGAGATAAAAGGACTTAGCATAAAATCTGAAAAAGAATACTACATTGATGAATGTATGGAATTATATAAAATTTTCAAAATAAAAACTTATGGAACACTGGGAATAAATTTTTTACTAAATATTTTATTAGTATTTCAAATGTTTAGAATAATTGAAATTAATAATAAAAAAATTAAATTAAGCAAAGATGATGCAATATTGTTTGATGAAGATAAAGGAGATTAATTAAATTACTGATGAATCAGTAGTATACTTAATACTATTGTTTAGAATTAATATAGATTTGGCAAATGCTGATAATCCAACTAAATATAAAGAGAATACTGATTGGTTTTATGAAGATTATGATGAAAATAAAGAAAAGTAAAAGAAACTACCTATTTTTAGGTAGTTTCTTGCACTGAAATTGATTATATGGTCGAGGCGACAGGAATCGAACCTGCGACCTCATGGTCCCAAACCACGCGCGCTACCAACTGCGCTACGCCTCGATAAATATTTCATTGCTAAACGCTTATATATAATAGCACAATTAAAAAATAAAATCAAGGCTTTTTTGAAAAAAATCCAAAAAAGTCCTTGATGGTTAATCTTTGTGTTTACCAAACAAAGACAATATACGAAGAAAAATATTAATAAAATCTAGATACAATTCCATAGCACCATAAACATACAACTTTTCATCTTCGCAAAAACCAGCTTGTTGCATAAGTTTAATTTTATTTATATCATAAATAGTCAAACCAAAGAAAATAAGTAAAATAGCCCAGTCTAAAGCGATATCCAACATAGTACTACCAACAAAAATGTTAATAATAGTTAGAACAATACCAACTAAAAGAGCTACAGTTAAAATATTCCCCCAATTAGAAATATCCTTGTCAGTTTTATATCCAATTAAAGATAAAACACCAAATAAAGCTGCAGTTCCTGTGAATGCATAGACAATAGAAGTCATTTCATATGCAACAAAAATTACTGATAAAGTAAGACCATTTATACAAGCATAAGTAAAAAATAAAATTGTAACAGCTGCAGGAGAAAGCTTTTTAAACAATAAAGAAAAAATTAAAACAACAGCAATCTCAATAATTCCCAAAGCTATATAACTACCGTTTGTAAGAATGGAAATATACAGACCAGATTTGTAAACATAGAAAGCAGTTATGGCGCTTGCAAGTAAACCTAGAAACATTCTAAAAAAGGTATTTGTAAGAACTTGGTTTGTGTCAACAGTATGAATAGCATTATTATCATCATATGTCTCCATAATATCACCACCTTCATTAATATATGCAATAATTAATAAATTATAAAATATATTGTAAATATAAAAGGAAAAAAAGTCAATAAAAAATGGGATATTAGAGTTACATTGTTACTATAAAATTGCATAGAATTTCTAAAATTTCTTCATGCACATTAAAAATTTCATTCAAAACTTATATTTCTAGGTCTTATTTGCATTAATTTCATATTTCAAATTCCTTTATTTTTTATAAAATCAACAATAATTCCACAAATAATAAACTCAACAGCAAAAGTAAAACTAGATTTTATTAAACTCAAACCTAAGTGATATAAAAAATTTATTCCTAAAAATATGTATATTAATAAAATACAGACTGCTGTAAGACAAACAAGACCCGAAAATAATAAACCATATTTCATTATTTTATATGTATTTTCATCTAAATTTTTGAGTCCTCCAAAAAAATTATTCATAATGACCTCCTGGTAAAGAGATAGAACTCTTAAATAAAAATAAATTATCTTATAGATATAATAACATGATAGGCTCACAAAATCAAAGGAAATAAATACCAAGTATTGTAATTCAAATAAAAATATGATAGTATAAAAATCACATAGAAAATGCACGGCAGAGAACCGGTCCCAAACGTGCAAAAAAAATGCACCGATGAGAACCGGTCCCAACGGTGCAAAATAGAAGGGAGACAAAATGGCAAAAGCGAAGACGGTATTTGTATGTAGTGAGTGTGGAAATGAATCGCCTAAATGGTTGGGAAAATGTCCGGCATGCAATAGTTGGAATACATTTTATGAGCAAAAAATTGAAAAATATACTGAGACAAATAAGATAGAAAAAAAGATAAATAATACGCCAAAGCCTTTAAGCAGTTATGTTGGGCAAGAGGCTAATAGAACATCAACAGGATATTTAGAATTAGATAGAGTATTAGGCGGAGGTTTAGTAAAAGGATCATTAATATTGCTTGGAGGAGAACCAGGAATTGGTAAATCTACATTGATTTTGCAATTATGTGAAAAAGTTCAAGGCGAAGGAAAAGTGTTGTATGTTTCTGGAGAGGAATCGGCTGAACAAATAAAGTTAAGGGCAGATAGGCTTGAAGTTAAAAATGAAGAGTTGATGTTTTTAGGAGAAACTGATATAGATGTTATTAAAGATGCAATAGCTGACATGAAGCCTAAACTTGTAATAATAGATTCTATACAAACAATGTATTCAGACGAAATTACTGCTGCTGCAGGAAGTGTTAGTCAAGTAAGAGAAATAACAGCTCAAATTATGAGAATGTGCAAAGCTCAACAAATAACTACCATTATTATAGGTCATGTTACTAAAGAAGGAAACATAGCTGGTCCAAGAGTTTTGGAACATATGGTAGATACGGTGTTATATTTAGAAGGAGAAAGATATAATACATATAGAATTTTAAGAGCTGTAAAGAATAGATTTGGTTCAACAAATGAAATCGGAATGTTTGAGATGAGGCAAGAGGGAATGTGTGAAGTAACAAATCCATCTGATATATTGATAACGGAAAGAGAAGATAATCCATCAGGTTCTTGTATTTTAGCAAGTGTAGAAGGTACAAGACCAATTTTAGTAGAAGTACAAGCATTAACATCACAAACAGTATTTGGATTACCCAAAAGAACTGCAAATGGTTTTGATTATAATAGATTAGCTGTTTTAATAGCAGTATTAGAAAAAAAGGCAGGATTATCACTTGGAAATCAGGATGTATATTTAAATGTTGCAGGGGGAATGAAAATTTCTGAACCAGCAGCAGATTTAGGAATTATTGCAACAGTAGCATCATCATATAAAAATGTGCCAATCTCTCAATCTACCGTAGTTATGGGAGAGGTTGGTTTAACAGGAGAAGTAAGACGAATAAATTTAATAGAAAAAAGGTTGAAAGAAGCAGAAAAATTGGGATTTAAGACATGTATTATTCCGGAAAATAATAAAAAAGGCTTGAAAGATGACTATAAATTAGATATAATAGGTGTCAAGAATATAGGGGAAATGCTAAGAATACTTAAAATTAAGTAAATAAGTATTAAAACTTTAAGGAGGTAGAGCACAACAATGAGTACCGTTAAAGAAGACCCGATAGCAGAAATATTAAGAAAAATTGCCCCGGGAACGCCGATAAGAGAAGGACTTGAAAATATATTAAAAGCCAAAACAGGAGCATTGCTACTTATAACAGATAAGCCAGAAGTTATCGAAGAAGTGGTTGACGGAGGATTTTTTATAAATGAAGATTATACTTCGTCAAAATTATATGAATTAGCCAAGATGGACGGTGCGATAGTTTTGAGTGGAGATATGAAAAAAATTTTATTTGCAAATGCACAATTAATTCCATCATATCAAATTCTTACGGTTGAAACAGGAACAAGGCACAGAACAGCTGAAAGAACAGCAAAACAGACAGGAGAATTGGTAATAAGCATATCTCAAAGAAGAAATATAATAACAGTGTTTAAAGAAAATTATAGATATATTCTAGAAGATACGGAAGCAGTGTTAAATAAAGCCAATCAAGCTATTCAAACATTAGAAAAATATAGAAAAGTTTATGATAGTAAATTAAGCATTTTAAATGAATATGAATTTAATGATATAGTAACTTTAGATAATGTATTAACAGTTATACAAAGAGCAGAAATGGTAATGAAGATAGTGGAAGAAATCCAAAAACAAATTTACGAACTGGGTAATGATGGCCGATTAGTAAATATGCAATTAGAAGAATTAATTGGAGGACTTGCTAAAGAAGAACTTCAAGTCATAAAAGATTATCAAGTAAATGATATAGAGGCAGAAGAGATATTAGAACAATTATCTAAACTAAGCCATGAGGATTTAAGAAAAGAACCGATAATCGCTAAAGCACTAGGATATGAAAGTTTTGAGAATTTTGAAGAACTAGCAGTATATCCTAAAGGGTATAGAATCTTAAGTAAAGTACCTAGAATGCCAAATACTATAGTAGAGAATTTGGTAAAGTCATTTAAATCATTCCAACATATTTTAGTTGCCGAAATAAGTGACTTAGATAATGTTGATGGAATTGGAGAAGTAAGGGCAAAAACAATAAAACAAACTTTGAAAAAGATGCAAGAACAATTTGCATTTGATAATATATTAATTTAAAATCTGATACAAAGAAAGGAAGAAAGAAAATGAAGAAAGCATCAAATATAATAACAATAATAGCATTAATTTTAATTGTAGCATTAATAGGAGGAGTATCTTACGGATACTATAAAAAAGCAACAATGGAGGTTAAAAATCCAATAGTAACAATGGAAGTGCAGGATTTTGGAACAATAAAACTTGAATTATATCCAGAAATGGCACCACAAACGGTATCAAATTTTGTGGCACTTGCTCAACATGGATTTTATGATGGACTTAAATTTCATAGAATAGTAGAAGGATTTATGATTCAAGGTGGAGATTCAAATGGGGATGGAACAGGAGCTCCAAAGTTAAGCGATTTAGGGATAGATGTAAAAGATGGTGAAGATAGAGATTATTGTATAAAAGGAGAATTTTTATCAAATGGATATAATAAAAATACTCTAAAACATAAAGAAGGTGTAATTTCTATGGCAAGAGCAGATTACACAAAACAATATTCACAATCTTTAACAACAGAAAGTTATAATTCAGCTGGTTCTCAATTTTTTATAATGACAGCAGATAATTCTTCATTAGATGGAAATTATGCACCATTTGGAAAAGTAATTGAAGGAATGGATATAGTTCATAATATTGAAAAAGTTGAAGTAAAAGAAGCAGATTCAAGTAGTTCTAGTGATGATTCTTCATCAGAAAGTGAATCAAAAGAGAAAAGTACACCTGTTAATGATGTAATAATTTCAAAAGTTTCAGTTGAAACATATGGAGTTGATTATGGGAAACCTGATACTTTAGAAACTTGGAATTATTATGATTGGGTTTATAAAACATATGGAATTAATTTAAAACAATATCAACAATAAACAGAAAAGTTGTCAATGAGAAAAAAGTTTCTTCTTGGCAACTTTTTAGTATGTAATTGCATTATTATGTAAAATATGGTATACTATAAATGATTAGGCCAAGGGCCTTATATATACGTAACTTAAAAAAATTTTTTGACACAGGAGGAATTATTATGACAACAACAGAGACTAAAAAAATTAAAATCGAGGATGCTGGTTTTTCAAATAAAGCCTATAATGCTTTAGCTCGGATGGGATTAAAAAATCTCGGAGATGTTTGTGAAAAGACAGAAGAAGATTTAGCGCAAAAAAGAAGCTTAGGGCCTAAAACTCTTAATATAATAAAAGAGGTTTTGGCAAGTTATGGCCTAAAGTTAAAAGACCATGCGGAAAATCATATATCTAATCTTAAATTAGATAAAAGAGTCTATAGAATGCTTATAGTTGCAGGGATAGACACAATTCCTAAGCTTGCAGGTACAACCCAATACAAATTTGAGGATATTGGTTTTGGTGCAGCTGCTATCAAGACAATAAAACAGAAACTCAAAGAAAAAGGAGTTGACTGTGAGAAATATAAGAAACAGATAACAATAGACTCGGGATTGGATGAACTGGATGTATCTGCACGGACATACCATGCCCTAAGAAATTACAGAATAATTACAGTTCGAGACATTGTAAGACTTTCAAAGTCAGAAATGATGAGAATTCGAAACTTTGGAGAAAAGTCTGCAAATGAGCTGGATGCTGAACTGCGAAAGCATGGCTTACAGCTGAAAGAATAATAGAGTTTTAAGTTACAAAAAGAGGTGACCTATGTTGATGGGTCACCTTTTAAACATGTAATGGAAATTTGCAATAAAAAAAGTGGCCGAATTCCACTTTTTACGCAATAGCTGCATTTAATTTCTTAGATAGACTAGATTTTTTTCTAGCAGCTGTATTTTTTACGATTACACCTTTTGTGCAAGCTTGATCAATTTTCTTTGTAGCTTCTGCAAATAAAACTTTTGCTTCTTCTACTTTTCCGGCTGCAATAGCTTCTTCAAATTTCTTAACAGCTGATTTATATCCAGTTTTTATCATATTATTTCTTAATGTTTTTTTCTCAATAATTTTAACTCTCTTTTTTGCTGATTTAATATTTGGCATGTTTGATGCACCTCCTCTTGGTAAAAATAATCTATAACGTGTAACATTATATCATACAAGTTTTGATTTGACAAGAGATAAAGCGAAAATTTCGCAAAAATATTGCACTAGCTTGAATAATATGGTATAGTATTAAATGTAGAAAAAGAATAAAAACACAAGAAAGGTGAGTGATATGATGATAGCAATAGGAAGTGACCATGGAGGGTACAAATTAAAAGAAGAAATAAAAAAGTATTTAGAAGAAAAAGAGATTGAATACACTGATTGTGGCACATTTAATGAAGAAAGTGCAGACTATCCGGAGATAGCAAAAACAGTAGCTTTACAAATACAAGATAAACAATGTGATAAAGGAATATTAATATGCCGTTCAGGAATTGGAATGAGTATAGTAGCAAATAAATTTAAAGGAATAAGATGTGCAAAATGCAATGACGAAGAAGAAGCAAAATTTTCAAGAATGCATAATGATTCAAATATATTAGCATTAGGGGCTGACTACACAGATACAAGTAAAGCAATAAGAATTGTAAGAATGTGGATTGCAACAGAATTCGAAGGTGGAAGACATCAAGAAAGAATAAAAATAATTGAAGAAATAGAAAATGAAAATATGAAATAATGGAGGCCAAATTTAAATGTGGGGGAATATAGCAATAGCATTTTTATTAGCATTTATAGTATCATTTATGGCTACGCCATATACTATAAAAATTGCTACCAAAATTGGTGCAGTTGATGTGCCAAAAGACAAAAGAAGAATGCATACTAAAAAGATGCCTAAATTTGGAGGACCAGCAGTAATAATAGGTTTTTTAGTATCAATGGCTTATTTATTGATAGTGATGAGTATTGAAGGAAGTATTGATTTATTTACAGAGCAAGAATATGGAAAAAAACTTTTAGGTTTATTATTAGGAATAGTAGCAATTGCAATTACAGGGGTTTTAGATGATACAAAAACATTAACTTGGTGGCAACAATTAATAGGACAAGTTGTTGCAGCAGTGATAGTAGTTGCATTTGGGATAAGAATAGAACATTTGGATATTCCATTTTTATATAGAGTGGGATTAAACGAAGTATTTTCCACAATTGTTACTATTGTGTGGATTGTAGGAGTTATAAATTCAATAAATTTAATTGATGGACTAGATGGATTATCATCAGGAATATCATTAATATCGTGTATATCACTATTGATTATATTTTTAATGAATGATTCACCGATGATTGCAACTATAATAGTTACAGCAATGAGTGGAGCACTAGTAGGTTTTTTACCATTTAATTTTTCACCAGCAAAAACATTTATTGGTGATACAGGTTCAAACTTTTTAGGATTTATGCTAGCAGTAGTATCAATACTAGGAGTTGCAAAAACATATACAGCAGCAGTAATTGTTTTACCAGTAATAGTGTTGGGATTACCTATATTTGATGTTTTATTTGCAATAATAAGAAGAATAGCTAAAGGAAAATCTATAAAAGCCGTATTTAAGCCAGATAAAGGACATTTGCACCACAAACTAGTTGCAAAAGGATTTACGCAAAAACAGGCAGTATTAATATTATACGGTTTAAGTGCATCGCTTGGAATGTTTGCAATAATATTATTTGATAGTGGAATTTGGAAAGCATTATCATTTTTACTAATGATTATTGCAGCAGTTGCAATAGGATATAGAAATTTTATAAAAGAAAAAGAAAAAAAGCCAAAACTAATTGATAATAAATAGAAGGGAGAAGCGATGAAAGACCAAATAATAAAATTTTTAGCTTATGATGAAAAAATCTCAATTACATGCATATCTACAACAAATTTAGTAGAAGAAGCTAGAAGAATTCATGACCTAAGTCCATTAGCAACAGCGGTAATGGGAAGAATATTAACGATAACTGCACTCATTGGAGCTGATATGAAAAACGAAACAGATAAATTAACAATACAAATAAAAGGAAATGGACCAGTAGGAAAAATAGTTGCAGTAGCTGATAATACACCAAAAGTAAAAGCATGTATAACAGAGCCACATGTTGAATTACCATTAAATGAATTTGGTAAATTAGATGTAGGTGGAGCAGTTGGAAACGAAGGATTTATAAATGTAATAAAAGATATTGGATTAAAAGAACCATATATAGGAATAAGTCCATTAATGTCAGGTGAAATTGCAGAAGATTTTGCAAATTATTTTCAAACATCAGAACAAAAGCAAACAGCGGTTGCATTAGGAGTATTAGTAGATAAAAATGGAGTACGTTCAAGTGGAGGTTATATAATAAGTCCAATGCCAGATGCAACAGATGAGGAAATATCAAAAGTAGAAAAGGCAATATTTGAAGCAGGTGCAATATCAAGAATGCTAGATAATAATTTGACACTTGAGGAAATTGCCAAAAAAGTTACTGGGGACAAAAAAGCAAAAGTAATAGATGCTTCAAAAGAGCCTAAATACGAATGTGAATGTAATAAGCAAAGATTTGCAGATGGATTAATGACACTTGGCAAAGAACAATTGACTGAATTAATTGAAGAAGATGAAAATGCAGAAATTAAATGTCAATTTTGTAATAAGGTTTATAATTTTAATAAAGAAGAATTAGAAGAAATATTAGAAAAGGTAGGTAAATAATATGGAAGAAGTAATAGTATTTGGACACAAAAGTCCTGACACAGACACAATTTGTTCATCAATAGTAATGGCAGATTTACAAACAAAAATAAGAGGAGAAAGAGTAATTCCTTGCAGATTAGGGGAAATAAATGAAGAAACTAAATTTGCACTAAAAAAATTTAATGCAGAAGAGCCAAAACTAATTGAAAAAATAGAAGAAGGCCAAAGAGTAATCTTAGTAGACCACAATGAATTTTCACAATCAGTAGAAGGAATAGAAAATGCTAAAATAGAAGCAGTAGTTGACCATCACAGAATAAATAATTTTGAAACATCAGAACCATTATTCTATTATGCTCAACCAGTTGGATGTACTTCAACAATATTATTTGAACTATACAAATCAAATAATATTGAAATAACAGCTCAAATGGCAGGGTTAATGTTAAGTGCAATAATATCTGATACATTATTATTAAAATCACCAACAACAACTGAAAAAGATAAAAAAGCTTTAGAAGAACTTGCTAAAATAGCTGATGTAGATGTAAATATCTATGGCTTAGATATGTTAAAAGCAGGAACAAATCTAGATAAATACACAGAAGACGAATTAATTCGTTTAGACGCTAAAAAAATAGAAAAAGAAGATATTAAATATGTTATTGCTCAAGTAAATACAGTAAGCATTCCAGATGTATTAAAAAGAAAAGCAAAAATTGAACAAGAAATAAACAAAGAAATTTTAGCAAAAGGTTTAAGTTTATTTGTATTTGTAATTACAGACATTGTAAATAGTAATTCAGAAGCTATTGTTTTAGGAGATAGAGTGGATGCAATATCAAAAACTTATGAAGTTAATGATAATATTGCAGTTATGCCAGGAGTTGTTTCTAGAAAGAAACAAATACTTCCATTAGTAGAGAAAAATATATAGTGAACGTATTGTGAAAAAAAGTCAAAAATCTTGACTTTTTTTCTATTTAAGTATATACTCTTACTCGAAAGAATAAAATGGTAAAGAGGTAAAAATGAAAGTTAAAGAATTAGCAATAATTATACTAATGACAATAATGTTAATGCTATTAGTCACAAAGGTAGAAGCAACAACAGGAAAGATAAATTCTGAAACAGTAAGATTAAGAAAAGAACCAAATACAAATTCAACAATAATAGAACAGTTAGATAAAGATTTAGAGGTAGAAATTATTGAAGAAGAAGATAATTGGTATAAAATTAAAGCAAAAGTAAATGGTGAAAGTGTAACAGGATATGTAAGTAAAAAACTAGTTGATGCAAAAGAAGAAAATACAGCAACAACGAATGAAGTTACAAAAGCACCAATAGAAACTGAAACCAAAGTAGACAAAGCAAATCCAGAAATAGCACTTTATGATAATATTGCAGAACCTTCAACAGTAACTGTAAATACTACAAATGAAATACAAGAAAATGAACAATATAAAATAGAACAAGAAACAGAAATAAAAGTAGTACCACTTATAAATGCGAAGACTAAATCAAAAATTGTTGGAAATGTAAAAGTAATAGAAATAATTAATGATTGGTGTAAAATAGAAAATGACTTGACAGATGGTTGGGTAAGAAAAAGTATATTAAAATCAACAGAGACACAAGAAACACAACAAGAAGAACAACAACCTGTAGTAGAAAATTCAACAGTAGAGACAAATCAAGAACAGGAGAAAGAGCCAGAAGTTACAGATAAAAAAGAAGAAACAACAACAGTAAAAAGCATAAGTAAGACTGGATATGTGTCAGCAGACGGTTTGATAGTAAGAAAAGAAGCATCTACATCAAGTGATGAACTTGATAGTCTATCAAAAAATGACAAAGTAGAGATAACTGGGCAGGTAGATGGATGGTATCAAATTAAGTTAAATGGAAAAACAGGATATGTATCAGCAAAATACATTTCAGACACAAAAGTAACTGAAACAACATCAAGAAGCGGAAGCACAATAAAAGAAGAAAAAGTTACACCAATGGAAGTAGGCGAAAAAAGCGATGATAGTACAACAAAAACAACAACTACAAATTCTGAAAAAGGAACATCTGTAGTAGAATATGCTAAAAACTATCTAGGATGTAAATATGTAGCAGGTGGTTCATCACCAACAACAGGATTTGACTGTTCAGGATTTACATCATATGTATATAAAAACTTTGGAGTATCACTAAGTAGGGCATCTAAAGGTCAAATAAATGATGGAGTTGCAGTATCTAGAAGTGATTTACAACCAGGGGACATAGTAGTATTCAATAATTCAAGAAATACATCAATAGGGCATGTTGGAATATATATCGGGGGAGATAATTTTATACATGCTGCAAATCCAAGTCAAGGAGTAACAATAACATCATTATCATCAAGTTATTATAGCAAAAGATATGTAGGAGCAAGGAGAGTAAATTAATTGAATAGACCAATTTTAATTGTAGTAATTGGTTATATTATAGGTATAATATGGGGGATATACTTTAAAGTGAGTATACTCCCATTTTATTTTTTTCTATTTTTAATCTATATTATAATCAGATTACCATATAAAAAAAGAAAATTTAATATTCTTTCAATCAAGAGATATTTTAGATATATCAAGTTGATTTTTAAAATCAATATTATTATAACAATTATTATTTCATCTTTTATATCAAATATAATAATCAAAATTCTAGAGAATAAATATGAAAATTTATATCATGAAGGAGAAGAATTAAATATTAGTGCAATTGTAATAGGAAATAAACAAGAAAAAGACTATTATGATAGATACAAAATAAAGGTTGCTGATGGAAATTATAAAAATACTCAATTATATATTAATGTATCTAAAAAGAAACAATTAGAATATGGGGATAATATAACTTTTAATGGAGAATTTAAAGAACCTGCAAAAGATAGAAACTACAAGGGTTTTAGTTACAAACAATATTTAAAAACATTAAATATATATGGAACAGTAAAAGCTGAAAAAGTCGAAATACTAGAAAAAAATAAAGTGAATTTAGTAAAACAAATTTCAAATAATGTATTCTTAAAAATCAAAAATAATATTGAAAAAACATATAGTAATAAGATGGCGAAAATAATTTTAGGAATAATGCTAGGAGATACAACAGAGATTGATGAGCAAACTAAAGAAGATTTTGCAAATAGCAATATTTCACATGTTTTGGCTGTATCAGGGCTACACATAGCATATATTATATTGCTATCTACAAAGTCAACAAAAAACATATTTGGAAAAAAGCAAAGTAAAATTATTGCAGGTATAATTTTAGCAATATATATGGCTATTACTGGATTTAGTATATCTGTTGTAAGAGCAAGTATTATGGGGATTTTAACATGTATGGCATTTGTATTATATAGAAAGAGTGATACATTAAATAATATTGCAATATCAACACTAATAATATTAATAAGTAATCCATATAATCTAATAAGTATAAGTTTTTTATTAACTTATGGCGGGACATTAGGGATAATATATTTTCAGCCAGTTGTAGAAAAAATAATAAAAAGTTTTAAAATAAGAAATAGAAAATGGAAATATGTTTATTTAAGAGTCCAAAGAAAATGTGAAAATGTTATTTCAATAATATCTGTATCAATTTCAGCTCAAATTATTATTGCACCAATAATGGCCTTATATTTTAACACTGCTGGATTAGGTTTTTTAATAACTAATTTATTGCTTAGTTGTGTAATAGGAATAATAGTAATTGGCGGTTTTATTCAAATTTTAATATCATTAATTTCAATAAAAGCAGGTATAGCACTTGCTAAGATAATAGAAATTCCATTGAATGGAATAGTATTAATTTCAAAAATCAATATTGCAAATTTTAAAGTTATAACACCAGATATTTATCAGGTTATTTTATATTATTTTATAATTTGTATTTTAGCTTATTTGTATAAAATTTTTAATCAAAGGCATTGTAATATAACTCAAGAGAGAATCAAAAACACTTTATATTTATTAAGGTATAAGTCAAGACCTCATTTTAAGAAAGTTAAAATTTTAATAATTATTTTAGTCATTGTATTTTATTCAATTAACAAAATTCCAGATAATTTAAAAATTTATTTTATAGATGTAGGGCAGGGGGATAGCACATTAATAGTTACAACTAATAACAAGAAAATTTTGATAGATGGTGGAGGGAGTAGTTTATATGATGTTGGCAAAAATACATTATTACCATATTTGCTAGATAGAAAAATTAAGAAGTTAGATTACATGATAATTAGCCATTTTGATAATGACCATGTTCGGACGGATTGTTATATGTCTTAAAAGAAATTAAAGTAGAAACAGTAATTATAGGGAAGCAATATGAATCTTGTGAAAATTATGAAGAATTCCAAAGAATAGTTAATACTAAGAAAATTAATATACATATAGTGGAAGCTGGAAATAAAATACGAATTGATAATAGTTTATATTTTTACGTATTATGGCCTACAAACACAAATATGATTTCTGATAATGCTATAAATAATAATTCGTTAGTATGTAAGCTAATATATAAGAATTTTTCAATGTTGTTTACAGGGGATATTGAAGAAATTGCAGAAAAGGCAATTCTATCAAAATATGTTAATAAAACAGAGTTGTTAAATGCTGATATTCTGAAGGTTGCTCATCATGGTTCTAAAACTTCTTCTATAAAAGAATTTATAAATACAGTTAGTCCTAAATATGCCGTTATTGGAGTGGGCAAAGATAATAAGTTTGGACATCCTTCTGAAAAAACTTTGGAAACTTTGAATGATAAAAATGTGAAGATTTATAGAACTGATATTTCTGGAGAAATAATTATTATAATTGATGGAGATAGTGTGAAGGTAAAAAGTTTTTTGAATACGAGTTGAGAGTTATGAATGCAATAAATTTTATAGAAACAATTGAATAAGCAATAAATTTTATGTTAAAATAAGGAGGAAAAGAGATTGAATAAAAATTTATTAAATATTGAAGTTATCAGAGAATTTATAACAAAAAGAAAAGTTGACTGGACAATACATTGTTTAAATAGATTAAATCAGAGGAATATATCAATATCTGATGTAAAAAATGCTATTCAAAATGGCAAAATAATAGAGTATTATTATGATGATTATCCATGTCCAAGTTGCTTAATATTAGGGTATAACATAAATTATAAGAAAATACATATTGTATGTGGAATAAGCTCAGATACAGTCCATATGATTACAGCATATTATCCAGATACAAATTATTGGGAAAAGGATATGAAAACGAGGAGGGAAAAATAATGAAATGTTTTATGTGTGATGGAGATTTAGAAGAGAAAAAGGTGAATTATGTAGTTGATTTAGAAGAAACGATTATCATTATTAAAGGTGTACCAGCAAAAGTTTGCCCACAATGTGGTGAACAGTATTTTGATGATAAAACATCAGAAAACATTGAAAGAATTGTAAATCAATTGAAACAGTTGGCAACGGAAGTGACAATTGTTAATTATACGGAAAAAGTTGCATAATCTCCTGTTAAATTTTGTATAAAAATTACAACCTTGGTAATAATATGAAAAACGGAAGGTTGTGAGAGGTTGAAAAATAATTACAATTTTGGCTACTTCAAATTTCATTTAAAACGCGGTTACATACACCACGTATGCGCCCTTGCCTTTTAAATAAAATTTTCAGCTCTGCATACTGAGGCTGTAACAAGCAAGCTTTAACAGCCTCAGTGATTGCCAAAATTTAATTCTTTTCCAACCTGGTTCGTGCCTTGAGAAAGGAATGAATAAAAATGAAAAATACAGGGAAAATCATAATTATAAGTATAATATTAGCAATATGTGCAGGGGGTGCAACATATTTTATAGTAAAGCAAAATAAAAAAAGTGAAATAATACCAGAAACGAATACGTATATATCAGAAAAAATAGAAGACGAATGCACAGAAGAATACAAAGAAGAACAAGGACAAGAAAATACAACAGTAGTATCATCAGCAGAAGAAAAAGTATCAGCAAATGCAGAATTAATATTGAAAAAATACTATACAAAATGTGACCATACAATAAATGAATATGTAGAATTGCCACAAGAATTAGTAAATTTAACGAAAGAACAAGTTCAAGAAAAATATAAAGATTGGCAAGTAATTGGATTTGAAAAAGGAAAAGTAACATTATACAAAGAATTTGACGATGTATGTGGGGAACATTTTAAATTAAAAATAGAAAATGGAAAAGTTGTTGTATATACTGTAAATAATGATGGAACAGAAACCCTTTATGAAAAAACAAATATTTCAAGTGAATATCTTACAGAAACAGACTTACTTAATATGCAAGATGGATTAGAGATATACGGAAAAGAAGAATTAAATCAAGTTATTGAAGATTTTGAGTAATAAATTAAAGACAAGCCACATAAAATTTAACTAAAGAGATAAACGAGGAGGAAAATTATGTGGGAAACTTTAAGAAAAGAAGATATTTTACAGAAACTAAGGACAAAGCAAGGTGTAGGATTATCGCAACGAGAGGTACTTGTAAGAAAACAGAAATATGGGAGTAACAAATTAGAAGAAAAAAAGAAAGAAACACTATTAGTAAAATTTATAAAACAATTTAATGATTTTATGATTATTATTTTAATAATAGCATCAATTTTATCAGCTGTTACCTCATATTTTCAAGGTGAAAATGATTATGTTGATTCAATAATTATTATTGCTATTGTAGTATTTAATGCACTTATGGGAGTAATTCAAGAAGCAAAGGCTGAGAAATCAATTGAGGCATTAAAGCAAATGACTCCACCTAAAGCTAAAGTTATAAGAGATGGACGAGTACAAGAAATTAATGCAGAAGAGTTAGTACCAGGAGACATTGTTGAATTAGAAGCGGGAATTTATGTGCCAGCAGATTGTAGATTATTAGAAAGCCATAATTTAAAAATAGAGGAATCAAGTTTGACAGGAGAAACAGAGCCTGTTCTGAAAAATGCAGATATGATAGCACAAAATGATGTGCCATTAGGAGACATGTTAAATATGGCATTTATGGCAAGTATTGTGGTAAATGGTCATGGGAAAGCAGTAGTAACTGAAACTGGAATGAATACACGAGTAGGCAAAATTGCAAATATGATTATGGAAGACGAAATACCTGAAACACCAATCCAGAAAAAGTTAGCACAAGTTGGAAAAACACTAGGAATAGTATGTTTGGCGATTTGTGCACTTATATTTTTTATAGGAATGATAAAACATATTTACCCAATAGAGATGTTTATGACTTCAGTGGGATTGGCAGTTGCGGCTATACCAGAGGGATTGCCTGCAATTGTAACAATTATGCTATCAATTGGTGTAAGTAAAATGGCTAAAAATAACAGCATTATAAGAAAGTTGCCAGCAGTAGAAACTTTAGGATGTAGTAATGTTATTTGTTCAGATAAAACAGGGACATTAACTCAAAATAAGATGACAGTTGTAGAGATAAAGGCCAAAGATACAATATTAGCAAGTAAATTTGCAACAATGTGTACTGATAGTAATATTATTCATCAAAATGGACAAACAAAAGTAAATGGAGAGCCTACGGAAATTGCCTTGGTACAGAATGGACTTAAACATAATTTAAATAAAAATGATTTATATAAGGAAATGCCACGAGTGGCAGAGATTCCATTTGATTCGAATAGAAAAATGATGACAACAATACATAAAAATGGAGGTAGATATCTGGTTATAACTAAAGGTGCTCCAGATATATTGCTTAATAAATGTAATTTAATGAGTATGGAAAAACGTAGAATAGAGATTGAAAATCAGCAAATGGCTGAAAAGGCCTTAAGAGTAATTGCAGTAGCATATAAAGAAATTGATAATTTACCTAGAAGTTTAGAAATGAATTTATTAGAAGATGGGTTGAATTTTGTTGGATTAATTGGGATGATAGACCCTCCTAGAGATGGTGTAAAAGAAGCGGTACGAACTTGTAAAAAGGCAGGGATAAAAACTGTAATGATTACAGGTGACCATATTGCAACTGCTAAAGCAATTGCGAAAGAGTTAAATATTTTATCGCCACATGATAAAGCAATAACAGGAAAAGAACTTGACAAAATTTCTCAAGAACAATTAGTAAAAGATATTAAAGATTATTCAGTATTTGCAAGGGTAACTCCTGAACATAAGGTCAGAATTGTAAAGGCATGGCAAAGTGCAGGAAATGTAGTCGCTATGACAGGCGATGGTGTAAATGATAGTCCGGCATTAAAATGTGCAGATATAGGAATTGCAATGGGAAAAAACGGTACTGATGTTGCTAAAAATGCTTCTGATATGATACTTGCAGATGACAATTTTGTTACAATTGTAAAAGCAGTAAAACAGGGGAGAAATATATATGATAATATCAAAAAGGCTATTCACTTTTTGATAGCAACAAATATAGGTGAGATAGTGACTGTATTTATGGGACTGGTTCTAGGGTTAAAATCACCATTATTAGCAATTCAATTATTATGGATAAATTTGGTTACAGATTCTTTGCCTGCAATTGCAATTGGCTTAGAACCACCTGAAAAAGATATCATGAAAAGACCTCCTGTAGATAATAAAAAAGGTATTTTTGCAGATGGTCTATGGAATAAAATTGTTGTTGAAGGAATCATGTTAGGAATTTTAACACTTGTTGCATTTGGAATAGGAAATAAATATTATGATTTAGAAGTAGCAAGAACAATGGCTTTTGTTTCTTTAGGATTATTAGAACTTGTCCACAGTTTTAATATAAAAAGTGAACAATCTATATTTCAAATTGGGTTATTTGAGAATAAGTATTTGATTGGAAGTTTTGTGTTAGGTGCTATAGTTCAGACTATTGTTGTGTTTGTTCCAACATTAGCAGATGTGTTTAAGTTAGTTCCATTGACTCAGACACAATGGTTTATTACAATTGCTATTTCGTTGCTACCAATAGTGATTGTTGAGTTACAAAAGAAGTTTTCTTCTATGAATTTGGTTAAAATTATTTATATGAGGAAACAAGAGGCGTAATTAATTTATATATAGTGAGGCACGGCACATTTGTTTTAGAGAATTGATGGGCCGTGGCTTTTGAATTAAAACTTTATTTGACTTCTAATAATTTTTTTTCTTTTTCTAATTGTTTTAGACTTTTTTCTGGAGTGGGTAAATCTTCTGGCATAGTGCCACCAAGTTCTTTTATTGTATTTCTTATTTTGGAACCAACTTCATAATGTGTTTTATTAGCAGCTGATTCAGTTTGTATGTTATCTCGTTTTAATCTTGACTCAGTTTGTGTAATACGAAATAGATTTGCTGCAAGTTCTTCACTGCCCATATTATCTAAAATATCTTCTCTATATCGTAGACCTTTTCTTTTGGCTATATCGTCAGCAGTTTCGCCATTATATAATCCTTTATATCCAGCGTTATGGAATTTATCAAAGTTTTTTACTCCTGCATTTTTGGCAGCCTGGTTAAGTGAATAGTTTCCTTTTCTTGTTAGATTTCTTTGGTAAAATCTTTTTTCGTCCTCTGTTAACATACTGTATTCTTTTTCTGTAAGTTCTTGCTTTCTTGTTTGAATTGCAAAATATGTTTGGGCAAGAGCTATGACTTTTTTTCGGCTATCACCATTTTGAGCAATTAAGTAACAGGCATAGCGGGTTAGTTTGTAATCTTTAATTTCTTTTTCAGCTCCAGAGCCTATTGCCACCATCTTCCTGACATCAAGAAAATGGTCAAGATTACTTATATTGCTGTTTTCACAAGATTGTTTGGCCTTTCTTATTACTTTCTCGAAATTTTCCCATTTGTTATATTCTAAAATCTGTTGTAATTCTCTAGCATACCAATATTCAACTCCATTTTCATCAATGTGCTTAATATTTTCAAAGTTTTCATTTGTATAACTTGAAGTTTTTTCTAATTGTTTCATTTTTTCACCTCCTTTTTTATATTATTTATGATATTATACTACAGTTAAATAGAGATTACAATATAAGAGCGAAAAAAAGTTCGAAAAAATTATATTGACAAAAAAATGAAAAAATGTTACTTTATAAGAAGTGTAACTAATTATACTAAAAGATAAAAAGAAAGGGGAGAGAGTATGAAAAAATCAAGTATGGGAATAATCTGTATTGTTATAGTTTTAATAATTGTTGGTATAGCAATGGTTAGTAGCTATAATGGTATGGTGTCAAAACAAGAAGCAGTAGAAAGTTCATTATCAGATTTAGATGTAATGCTACAGAGAAGAGCAGATTTAATACCTAATTTAGTAAGTACTGTTAAAGGATATACAAGTCATGAAACAGAAATTATTGATAAGATAACAGAAGCAAGAAGTAATTTGGTAAATGCTAAGAGTGTAGAAGAAAAATCTAAAGCAAATAGTGAATTATCTAAATCTTTAGACGGATTAATGGTAATAGTAGAAAATTATCCAGAGTTGAAATCATCTGAGAACTTTCAACAATTGTCAGATGAATTAGCTGGAACAGAAAATCGTATTGCTGTTGCAAGAAAAGATTATAACAGTGCTGTAAAAACATTTAACACAACAATTAAAAAGTTTCCTAACAATATGTTAGCTGGTATGTTTGGTTTTGAAAAAGGTACATATTTTGAGGCTGACGAACAGAGTACGGAGGTGCCTAATGTTAATTTCGAATAAAAAGAAAATGGCATTAAAAATTATAATTATGTTCATTATATTAATTAATATTTTTAGTATAAGAACATTGGCTGTAGTAAATCCAACAACAGACTTTTATGTTAATGATTATGCTAATTTACTTAGCGAAGAAACAAAGAATTATATTATTACAACAAATAAAAGTTTATATAATCAAACAGGAGCTCAAATTGTTGTTGTAACTGTGCCAAGCCTTGATGGAAATTCTTTAGAAGATTATGCGACTCAACTATTTAGAAAATTCGGAATAGGAGATAGCAGTAAGAATAATGGAGTACTTTTATTGCTAGCGTTAGAAGAACGACAATTTAGAATTGAAGTCGGTTACGGTCTAGAAGGGGCTTTACCAGATGGAAAAACAGGAAGAATACAAGATGAGTATATTATTCCATATTTAAAACAAAATAACTGGGATGAAGGAATAAAGAATGGATTTAGTGCAGTATTACAAGAGGTTGCAAATGAATACAATATAGAAGTTGGAGCTGAAGATGCAATAGCTGGAGCTAATAAGAGTAGTGATGATGAAATGCTGATAGGTTTTGTTGCAATTCCATTTTTATCATTTGCAGTGGGAGTTTTATGTGGAAAATTCACAAAAAATAATAAAGTAAAAATTGCTGGAGCTTTATATCTAATTGTAATAGCTGTTCTTTATAGTTTTATTTTAAATGGAGCAACTATAGTTGGAATAGGAACAGCTATAGTAAGCCAGATAATAATGATTGTATTTTTTGTATTATTTAATTTTATTTGGTTTGTATCTGGAGCTAATATGTTTTCTAAAAAGCCACGAGGAAGAGGACACTATGGAGGAGGTTTCTTTGACGGAGGAAATGATTCTTTTGGAGGAGGTAGTAGCTCATTTGGAGGAGGTTCCTTTGGAGGAGGAGGTTCTTCTGGTGGAGGCGGAAGCTCAAGAGGATTTTAATTTTTAAACAAGAAAGCGGAATTTTATTCCGCTTTCTTGTGCTTACAAAATATTTTTCTTTTCATTTGCTAAATACAATAAAGTATGGTAAAATTAACAAAATTGTAATTATATTGTAAGGGAGATGCTAGATTTAATGAAGTGTTTGTTAATGAATAAAAATAGACCGATTGTGTTAATAGAATATAATACGAAATATAACTCAATAGAAAAAGTATATGAAATTTATGATATTAAATATGCTCCGTTATCTGTATATAATGCATACACTAATAAAGCGCAAAACTTAACTGAAGCAATCAACAAATGGTTTAGAAATAGAGGAATACCAGCATGGAGAAAAGATGTTGAAAGACTATTAGAAAGATTAAATGTAGAAACAACAGAAGAATTGATTAATAAAGCATATGCATTGGGGCTATCTGACCAGTATTGGATAAAAGAAGAAAAAAGTTCTATAAAGTGGTCTGACATAAATTTTTTTGAAAATGATTTTAAATATAAAGGATACTTACAAGCATCTTTAAGCCAAGGAAAGTATAATAGCAAAATAGAACAGGCAGAGCTAATGTCACCCAATAATACAACAGATGGAATGTTGCAAAAAGGCTGGATTATCGAAAACAATAAAAGAATATTAGTAAAAGGAACATATCAGGCAAGCAGAGAAGAGCCGATAAATGAATGGTTAGCTGCAGAAATATGTAAAAGGCTAGGATTTTTTCATTGTAATTACTGGATTGATATAGTTAATGATAATCTTGTGTCAAAATGTGAAGATTTCATTAATGAAGATGAAGAAATAATATCAGCATATGATATATATTATTTTGAAAAGAAATCTAATAGCATAAATGATTATCAACATTATATAAGTATTTTAGAAAATCAAGGAGTACCAAATGCAAGAGAGAATGTAGAAAATATGTTTATATTAGATTACTTAATAATGAATATAGATAGACATATGAAAAATTTTGGGGTAATTAGAGATGTAAATACTCTTGAGTGGGTAAGAACAACTCCAATATTTGATAATGGAGAGAGTATGCAATGTGAAAAACTTACTAATAATATTAACTTTTCTAATGGTAAAGGAAAATTTTTTAGTAATACAAATAAAGATTATGAAGAGATACTAAAAAGTATTGGGCATAATATATCTAGAATTGAGATAACTAAACTTGATGGTTTAGTTGAAGAATATAGAGAAAAATTAGAAAAGTATAAAGATTATACAGATAGTTCAGAAGAAAGAATAGATAAACTTTGTGAAGGATTGCAATATAGAATAAATATGTTAAATAAAAAGATAAACGAGAGTATTTTTTAAGTATTCTCGTTTTTGTATGTGAGAAAATTTAACTTTACACACAAACCAATAAAATAAATTGAAAAAGTGTTGACTATAAATAGTAGAAATGATAAAGTAAAGGTAGAATAAAAAGTTTAACAGTCAAAATATTGCTCTTGATTGTAAGAAACAAAAGAAAGAGGAGGAAAATAAAATGAGGAACACTAACAGAGTTGTAGGAGGAGTGTTGCTGCTAGCAGTAATACTAGTAGCAATAGCATATGCGGCAATAACAAATGTAACATTAAAAATAAATGGAACATCAAAATCACAAGCAAATCAAACAAATTTTGTAGT
>OLNW01000749.1_pt1 | contig 36327 bp, 30 predicted proteins | sample 1672121 | NCBI WGS metagenome assembly OLNW01 (sample SAMEA3136648, study PRJEB25190) | human gut metagenome
GTATGGGCACATTTCTGCCCGCCAAAACCGTGTCTGCCCTTGTCAATCGATGGTAACCTTATTGAATTATTACGGATTGTTTATCAAAAACGCCGCCCCCTACACCTGTCTGCCGGAAATGATTTGCGCCGTAGGGTAAGGCGCTTATTTCTCCACGATGACCTTGCCCTTGTTCCTCTCGGCCAGGCCGTCCCGTATCCGCGCCAGGGTGGCGGCAAAGTCCAGGGTGGTCTGCTCGCCGCTGGTCATATCCTTGCAGGCGATGACGTTGTTTTTCACCTCGTCCTCGCCCAGGAACACCACATAGGGCACGCCGGTCTTGTCGGCGTAGTTCATCTTGGCCTTGAACTTTTTTTGCTCGGTGTACAGCTGGGTCCGCACGCCGGCGTCCCGCAGCTTTGTGGCCAGTGTGACGGCGGCGGACAGGTCCTCGGTCATGGGCAGGATCAGCACATCCGCCGGAGCGGTGGGCAGATCGCCGTTGAGCATTCCCTGCTCGCCCAGCACGTAGAACAGCCGGGTCAGGCCGATGGAGATGCCCACGCCGGGCAGCTGCTTGTCGGTGTAGTATTCCGCCAGGTTGTCATACCGGCCGCCGGAGCAGACGGAGCCGATCTCCGGGTGGTCCAGCAGCGCCGTCTCGTACACGGTACCGGTGTAGTAATCCAGACCCCGGGCAATGGTCAGGTCCACGGCAAAGTTCTCCTCCGGAACGCCGAAGGCGGACAGGTATTTCACCACGGTTTTCAGCTGGTCCAGGCCCTCGTCAAACGTCTCGTTCCGGCCGGCGTAGCCCTCCAGGGCGGAGAGTACCTGATCGTTGCTGCCGGTGATGGCGATGAATTTCAGGATCTCATCGGCGCTTTCGGCGGACACGCCCACCTCGTCGGTCAGCAGGGTACGGACCTTCTCTGCGCCGATCTTGTCCAGCTTGTCCACGGTACGCATGATGTCGCCGGCCTTGTCGGTCAGGCCCAGCATGGCATAAAAGCCGTTGAGGATCTTGCGGTTGTTCACCCGGATGCAGAAGCGCCTGAGCCCCAGCTCACTGAACGCACGGTAGATGATGGCGGGCATCTCGGCCTCGTTGGTGATGTCCAGCTTGCCGTCGCCGATCACGTCGATATCCGCCTGATAGAACTCACGGAAGCGGCCGCGCTGGGCGCGCTCGCCCCGGTAGACCTTGCCGATCTGGTAGCGGCGGAAGGGGAAGGACAGGTCGTTGTAGTGCAGCGCCACATACTTGGCCAGCGGCACCGTCAGGTCAAACCGCAGGGCCAGGTCGGCGTCGCCCTTGTTGAAGCGGTAGATCTGCTTCTCCGTTTCGCCGCCGCCCTTGGCCAGCAGCACCTCCGCCGCCTCGATCACCGGGGTGTCCAGCGGGGTGAAGCCGTACAGAGAATAGGTGCGGCGCAGGGTGTCCATCATGCGCTCCATCTGCTGCTGCGGCTTGGGCAGCAGCTCCATAAAGCCGGACAGGGTCCGGGGGGTCATCTCAGCCATTTTCCGTCTCTCCTTTATCTTCGGTGGTTTCGTTTTGCTCGCCTGTCTCCGGCAGCTCCTCCGCACCGGGTGTTAGCGTGTGGGCAGCGGCCTCGCGGGCGGCCTCGGCCTCCGCCTCGTGCTTCAGCTCCCAGGCGACCTCGCGGTAGATATCATCCAGGGCCCGGCCCTTCTTCACGCCGATGCGCTGGCCGATGACACCGCCGACTATGGCCAGCGCCAGGCCCGCATACCACAGACCCGGTACAATGACAGGCAGCAGCAGGCCCGCCAGCGCACCGAACCAGACGCCCAGCTCCTCGCAGTGGCCCCGGACGGCGTGGTAGGCACCTTTTTTCTCCCGAAGGCGCGCCATGCGCTTCAGCTGCGCCAGGCACATACCGACCCGCAGCAGCGCCAGCGCCGTCAGCGGGATGAAGATGTCCCGCACATGGTTGTTGATGAAGTCCAAAACAGCCTGCATAGCGTTCTCCTTTGTGTTTGTGTCGGCGGCGCGGACGAAAAAACGCTCCCGTCCCTGCATTGGGACGAGAGCGTAAAACACTTCGTGGTGCCACCCAAATTCGGCCTTGCGGCCCTTTTTGCTCCTGTTACGGGGAGCGCGCCGTGGATGTTTCCATCCCCGCTAACTCGCTGTCTTCACCTGTGCCTTGCCGCGGTGCGCTTTCAGCCGATGGCGCACCTCTCTTGCAGCGGCGGTGTACAGGCTACTCCTGCGAGGTCTGCACGGTTATCCCTTATTGTATGCGATTTGCCGATGGTTGTCAAGCCGTAAAGGGCTTGTTCTTAGGGTTGACGATGTCACGCCAGTCCAGGTCGCCCCGGTCCAGACCCAGCACCAGCATTTCGGCGGTGGCCAGGTTGCTGGCAAAGGGCACGTTGTTCTGGTCGCACAGGCGGGAAATATACGTGATGTCTGCGTCCGGCGTTTTCTGGTTGGGGTCACCGAAGCACAGCACCATATCGATCTCATTATAGGCGATGCGGGCGGCGATCTGCTGTCCGCCGCCGTGGGCGAAGGACAGGAAGCGGTGTATGGTCAGCCCGGTAGCGTCGGCGATCTGCTGGCCGGTGCGGGCGGTGGCGCAGAGGGTGTGCTTGGCCAGGATGCCGCAGTAGGCGGTGCAGAACTGGACCATCAGCTCTTTCCGGTTGTCGTGTGCCATCAATGCAATATTCATGGAGGGCTCCTTTCCTTATATCTTCATCAGCGGGGTTTTCTGCCCCATGATGCGTTTCGCAATGTTTTCATAGGCCCGGGCGGCGTAGTAGTTCTGCTCCCGCAGCACCAGTCCGCGGTTCAGACAGTAGGGGACGTCCGGGTCCTCCGGTATCACGCCCAGCAGCGGCAGGCCCGCCGCGTCGATGGCGTCGTCGATGGTGGTGTGCAGCTGACGCAGCACCTTTTTGGACACGCGCCCCACCACCAGATGCACCGTCCCGCTGGGAAAGGCGGACAGCTCTGCGGCGGTGCGCTGGGCGTCCCGCATGGCGGACACGTCCGTGGTGGTGATGACGATCACCTGGTCGGCCATGCACGCTGCCATCTGGAAGCCCTGGCCCAGTCCGGCGGGCGCGTCGATCAGGCACCAGTCGTAGCTTTCCCGTATCTCACGCGCCAGCGCTTGCAGCTTCGGCACCGACAGGGACAGCGGGCGGTCGGCCATGGGTGCGGTCAGCAGGGAGAGGGAGGGGTATCGCTCATGGGGCACCGCCGCCTCATGCAGGGTGCAGCGGCCCTCCAGCACATCGGAGAAGTCCATCAGCGCCCGGTCGCTGAGCCCCAGCGCCAGATCCAGGTTCCGCAGGGTGATGTCACAGTCCAGGCACAGCACCCGCTGCCCCATGTGGGCCAGCGCCAGCGCCACGTTGGCGGTGAAGGTGGTCTTGCCGGTGCCGCCCTTACCGGACGCCACGGCGATGATCTTGCCCATGGACTTCCTCCTTTCGTGGGCCGCTTATACCAGCGGCGCTTTTTTGATCCGGGCAAAGGCCCGGGGAAATTGCTTCGGTGTGTGCTGTGTTTTTTCGATGGATACGATGCGGTGCACCACGTCCGTCTCCGGCACGGTGTAGTCCGTGACGCCGGAGAGCTGTCCGCCCAGCTGGGCGATGGCGCTGTGGGCCTGACGTATCTCCTCGTCGGTGGAGACGGATTTCATGGCGGCGAACTGTCCGCCTACCTTTACCAGCGGCAGCGTCAGCTCGCACAGCACGTTCAGCTGAGCCACGGCACGGGAGGCCGCCAGATCGAACTGCTCCCGGTGCTGCGCGGCGAATTCCTCCGCCCGGGCGTGAACGCAGGTCACATTTTTCAGGCCCAGGTCCGTCTGGACCTCCTTCAGGAAGTCCACCCGCTTGCCCAGACTGTCCAGCAGCGTGAAGCGGGCGTCCGGCGTCAAGATCGCCAGCACCATGCCGGGAAAGCCTGCGCCGGTGCCTACGTCGATGACGCGCTTGCCGGACAGATCCAGCTGCGCCGCCAGCGCCGCGCAGTCCAGCAGGTGCAGGGTGGCTACGTCATGGGGAACGGTGATGGCCGTCAGGTTCATCACCTTGTTCTTTTCCAGCAGCAGTTCGGCGTAGCGCGCCAGCTTGTCCGCGGCGGCGGGGTCCAGGTCCAGGGCCGTCAGGCCGGCGGTCAGGAGGTCCCTCATTTCTGCTGCTCTTTCAGCAGGTCGCGGATCTCGGTGAGCAGCTCCTCGCTGGTGGGAGCCGGTTCTTCCTCCTCCTGCGGCTCCTCGTCCTTTTTGCCCAGCTTGTGCAGCTGGTTGATGGTCTTGACCATCAGGAAGATGACGAAGGCCACCAGAACAAAGTCAATGACCGTGCTCAGAAACGTGCCGATGCCCAGGGTAACGGCCTCGGTGACCACCTTGCCTGCCTCGTCCAGCACCTCCGGCTTCAGCACGATATTCAGCTGTCCCAGATCCACGCCGCCGATGAGCAGGCCGATCAGGGGCATGAACACATCGTTCACCAGAGAGGTGGTGATCTTACCGAACGCGGTACCGATGATCACGCCGACGGCCATGTCCATTACGTTGCCGCGCATGGCGAATTCCTTGAATTCCGCAAAAAACTTCTTCATGTGTAAAAGCTCCTATACTAAAAGTATAATTACGGATAACTATTACGATACGCTATCAGTGCAGCGGTACCAGGCGCTCCTTGCCGCCCATATAGGGCTGCAGCGCCTTGGGCACCAGCACGGAGCCGTCCGCCTGCAGGTTGTTCTCCAGCAGGGCGATGAGCATACGGGGCGGGGCCACCACGGTGTTGTTCAGGGTGTGGGGCAGGTACAGTTTGCCGTCCTCGCCGCGGACGCGGATCTTCAGGCGGCGGGCCTGGGCGTCGCCCAGGTTGGAGCAGGAGCACACCTCAAAGTACTTCTGCTGGCGGGGGGACCAGGCCTCGATGTCGCAGGACTTGCACTTCAGGTCCGCCAGGTCGCCGGAGCAGCACTCCAGCTGGCGTACAGGGATATCCAGGCTGCGGAACAGCTCCACGGAGTAGCGCCACATCTTCTCGTACCAGGCCTTGGAGTCCTCGGGCTTGCAGACCACGATCATCTCCTGCTTTTCGAACTGGTGGATGCGGTACACGCCACGCTCCTCGATGCCGTGGGCGCCCTTCTCCTTGCGGAAGCAGGGGGAGTAGGAGGTCAGCGTCTGGGGCAGCTTGTCCTCCGGCAGGATCTGATCGATGAACTTGCCGATCATGGAGTGCTCGCTGGTGCCGATCAGGTACAGGTCCTCGCCCTCGATCTTGTACATCATGGCGTCCATATCCGTCTGGCTCATCACGCCCTCCACCACGTTGCCGTGGATCATAAACGGCGGGATGCAGTAGGTGAAGCCCTTGTCGATCATAAAGTCACGGCCATAGGCGGTGACGGCGGAGTGCAGCCGCGCGATGTCGCCCATCAGGTAATAGAAGCCGTTGCCGGATACACGGGCGGCGGCGTCCATATCCACGCCGTCGAAGCGTTCCATGATCTCCGTGTGGTAGGGGATGGGGAAGTCCGGGGTCTTGGGATCGCCGAAGCGCTCCACCTCTACGTTGCAGCTGTCGTCCGGACCGATGGGCACGGACTCGTCGATCATCTGGGGGATGACCAGCAGCAGCTTGTTCATGGCCGCCTCGGCGTTGGCCTTCTTCTCCTCCAGACGGGTCATGCGCTCGGCGTTGGCCTTGACGGCGGCGTTGTTGGCATCGATCTCCGCCTGAAGGGCGGCCTTCTCCGCCTCGTCGGCGCACTTCTTCAGCCTGCCGAACAGGGGGCCGTTGGCCTTGGAGATCTTGTTGCGCTCGGCTTTCAGGGCCTCGCCCTCGTTGATGGCCTCGCGGCGCTCGCTGTCCAGGGCGATGACCTCGTCCACCAGGGGCAGCTTGGCGTTCTGGAACTTCTTGCGGATATTCTCCTTTACCAGGTCCGGGTTCTCCCGGATAAACTTGATGTCAAGCATATTCTATACCTCTATTCGATGATGTTTCACGTGAAACGCTTATCGCTTTCCCAGCTTCTCCAGAGCCTCCAGCAGGGCGTTCAGGTCCTCGGTGCCGTAGTATTCCAGCTCGATGCGCCCCTTCTTTTTGCCGTTGACGATGCGGCAGGGGCGGCCCAGCTTTTCGCCCAGCTCACGGGCGGCCTCCTCAACATAATTGACGGAAAGCGCGTCCTTTTGGGGCTTTTCTTTTTTCTCGGCGGTGAGTTTTTTCACCAGCAGTTCCGTCTGGCGGACGGAGAGGGCGTCCTTGACCACGGTCTCCGCGGCGGACTGCTGCTGTTTGCTGCCCAGCGTCAACAGGGCGCGGGCGTGTCCGGCGGACAGCCGTCCGTCCTCCACCATGGCCCGCACCGGATCGGTCAGCCCCAGCAGGCGCAGGGCGTTGGCCACGGTGGGGCGGGACTTTCCCACCCGCTGCGCGCACTCGTCCTGGGTCATGCCGTATTGCTCCGTCAGCACCCGGTAGCCCTCGGCCTCCTCAATGGGGTTCAGATCCTCTCGCTGGAGGTTTTCGATCATGGCCAGCTCCATGGCCTTGCGGTCGTCGGCCTCGATGACCACCACGGGCACCTGTGTCAGCCCGGCCATCCGCGCCGCCCGCCACCGCCGTTCACCGGCGATGATCTGATAGTAGCCGGATTGCAGCTTCCGCACGGTCAGCGGCTGGATGATGCCGTGTATCCGGATGGAGTCCGCCAGGTCACTGAGGGCCTCCGGCTCAAAGCTCTTTCTGGGCTGGGTGGAGCAGCTCTCCACCTGGCTGATGGGCAGCAGCAGGGAGGAGGCGCGCTCGTCCTTGGCGGCGATGACGTCGTCACCAAGCAGTGCGCTCAGTCCCTTGCCCAGACCTTTTGTGTTCGCCATACCGCGTCTCCTTTCAGCAGTTGTTCTTCCGCAAAAATTCCGCCGCCAGCGCCGTGTATGCGTCCGCGCCCCGGCAGGTCTTGTCATAGGCGGTGATGGGCTTGCCGTGGCTGGGCGCCTCGCTGAGCCGCACGTTCCGCGGGATCACGGTGCTGTACACCTTCCCGGCGAAAAACCGCTTCAGCTCCTGGGCCACCTGAATGGACAGGTTGGTGCGGCCATCGAACATGGTCAGCAGCACGCCCTCGATGTCCAGCCCCGGGTTCATGCTGCGCCGCACGATACGCACGGTGTTCATCAGGTCGCTGAGTCCCTCCAGCGCGTAATACTCGCCCTGCACCGGTACCAGCAGACTGTTGGCGGCGCACAGTGCGTTCAGCGTCAGCAGCTCCAGCGAGGGCGGACAGTCGATGAAAATGAAATCGTAATTGTCCGCCACCTGCCGCAGCGCGGCCTTCAGCAGGAACTGCCGGTCGTCCATGTTGATCATCTCCACGCCGGCGCCGGCCAGCGCCTTGCTGCTTGGCAGCACGTCGCCATAGGGCGTGGTCACGATCAGCTGGGCCGTCTCTGCGCCGTTGATGAGCGCATCGTAGACGCCGTTGCTGGTGGTCTTGTCCACGCCCATGCCGCTGGTGGCGTTGGCCTGGGGGTCAAAATCGCACAGCAGCACCCGCTTGCCAGCGGCTTTTACGGCAGCGGCCAGGTTTACGCAGGTGGTGGTCTTGCCCACGCCGCCCTTCTGATTTACGATTGCAATGATTTTCGCCACAGCAAATTCCTCTTTCTGTCTGAGTTCATTATGATAGTATATACCACCTGCATGGAGGGTTTCAAGAGGGAAAATGCAAATTTTCGCCTTTATGTTTCACGTGAAACATAAAGGGACAAAAACAGGGCGGCTGTTTCACGTGAAACAACCGCCCCGTTCCTTATACCAGTATCACGCCGTTCAGCGGCGGCAATGTCAGATGTGCTTTCCCGTCGATGACCAGAAATCGCTGTCCGGTCATCGCGTCCTGCGCGGTGGGCGCGTCCCAGGCCAGCGTCAGGTCTGCCGGCGCGTCCCCGGCGTTCAGCGCCGTTACCGTGCGCTCGCCTCCGCGCTCACGCTCGATGGCCAGAGCGCCGCCTCGGGCCAGCAGATAGCGCAGGGCGCCCGCGCGCAGGCTCTCCCGCGTTCGCCGCAGTTGTCCCAGAGTGCGGAAGAAATCCGTCAGCGCCGCGTCCTCGCTGCCCCAGGGGAAGGCGCCCCGGTTCAGCGGATCCTCGAAGCCCTGCACGCCGGCCTCATCGCCGTAGAAGAGGGTGGGAGAGCCGGGGAAGCTGTAGAGCAGCATTCCCGCCAGACGGAGCTTTGCCAGGCCCCGGGCCAGCTCAGTGGGGGAGAGGCGGTACGCCGCACGCTCCGCCTTGGTTTTCGGTGTGCCTTCCGCGCCCAGCAGCGTCAGAATGCGCGCTGTGTCGTGGGTGCCCAGGAAGTTCATGGCGCCATAGAAGGCGAAGGGCGGGTAGTTCTCACGAATTGTCTCCATGCTGTCGCGGAAGACCGCGGCGTCGCCGCCGGCCAGCCAGTTCAGCAGGGCCGTGCGGAAGGGGTAGTTCATCAGGCCGTGGACCTGGCGGCCCAGCAGGTATCTGCGCCGTTGGGAGTAGGCGATCTTGTTGCTGCCGTCCTCCCAGACCTCACCCAGCAGGTAAGCCCCGGGCTTTTCCGCGTCGATGGCCGAGCGGATGCCCTCGATAAAGTCGCCGGGCAGCTCGTCGGCCACATCCAGCCGCCAGCCGTCCGCGCCGCAGCGCAGCCAATGCCGGACCACGCTGTCCTGATCGCCGAAGATGAAGTCACGGTAAGCCGGCTGCGCCTCGTTGACGGCGGGCAGGGTCTTCACGCCCCACCAGGCGTCGTAGTCCGACGGCCACGGGTGGAAGCTGTACCAGTTGTAATACTCTGAATTCTGGCTCTGGGCCGCCCCCGGCTCCGGATAGTAGCCCTCGGCGTTGAAGTACCGGCTGTTGCTGCCGGTATGGTTGAACACGCCGTCCAGTATCACACGCATCCCACGCTGATGGGCGGCGGTGCACAGGGCGCGGAAGTCAGCCTCTGTGCCCAGCAGCGGGTCGATGGCCCGATAGTCGCCGGTGTCGTAGCGGTGGTTGCTGGCGGCCTCAAAAATGGGGTTCAGATACAGTGTCGTCACACCCAGGCCCGCCAGATAGTCCAGCTTCTCCGTGATGCCCTGCAGCGAGCCGCCAAAGAAGTCGCGGTTGGTGATCTGCCCGTGCTCGTCCGGAAGGAACACCGGCTGCTCGTTCCAGCCGCGGTGCAGCCACCGGTGCCCGGGCATATGGCTCACGTCCGGCATGGATACACGGCGGAACCGATCCGGGAAGATCTGGTACGTCACGCCGCGCCCGAACCAGTCCGGGGCGGGGGAGGGCTCGTATACCGTCAGCTGCCAGCGTGCCGCCTTCTCCGGCGCGTCCTGCACGCCATTTTTGCCGTACCACACGCAGCGCCCGTCCACGTCCGTCAGGCGGAAGCAGTACCAGCACAGCTCACCGCCAGCCGGCGCGGTGTATGTGCCGGCGAAGCCGCCCTCCGCCGGCGGCAGGGCGCACGTGTCCTCCGTGCCTGCGAACTCCCGGAGCACCAGCAGCTCGCAGCCGTAGTAGGTGTCGTCCGCCAGCGCAAAGCGCACTTCAGCGCCGCAGGGGACGGCGCCGAAGGGGTCTTTATAATGTTTGTCTCTCGAATTGAAATAGGGTCCCATGTGTGCCTCTTGTCTCTATAACAGATTTACCGCATCAGCGCGTCCTCGCCGGCGGCGGTGGCGCCGGTGCCATCCCGGGTGAACCAGGCGTTGATGATGTCCACGGCCGCATTGGCCAGCAGACTGCCGCTGCCGCCCTTCTCCACCACGATGGCGATGGCGATCTCCGGATCGTCATAAGGGGCGTAGGCCACAAAGGTGCCGTTGGCGATATCCGTACCCACCTGGGCCGAGCCGGTCTTGGCGCCGGCCTCCACCACACAGCGGGAAAAGGCGCTCCGCAGGGAGTCATAGGTCAGGTCGTGCATACCCTTGGTCACCGCCGCCATGGTGCTGTCCGAGATGTTCAGGTCGTTCAGCGGCCCCTTGCCGTATACGCCGATAACTCGTGAATTATCATAAGATTTTACGTTTTTCAGGAGATGTGCCTCATAGTGCTCGCCGCCGGACACCAGCGTGGCCACATAGTTGGCCAGCTGCAGGGGGGTGAACAGATTGTAGGACTGGCCGATGGCCGCTGTAATGGTCTGGCCGTCGGTCCACTCCCGGTCGTGGGCCTCCGCCCACTCCGGGGAGGCCAGTACGCCGCTGACGTCGCCGATCTCAATGCCCGTGGACTGCCCCAGGCCGAAGGCTGTGGCGTACTCGTCCAGCTTCTTGATGCCCGTCAGCCGGCCTACCTCGTAGTAGAAGTAGTTGCAGGAGTCCACGATGGCCTGACTGACGTTGATGCGCCCGTGGGTGGTGTGGGCCTGCCGCCAGATCCAGCACATGGGCTGCGGGTCCACATAGTAGGTGTAGATACCCTTGTCTTCGATAATGGTGCTGGGGGTGATGATGCCCTCCTCCAGCGCCGCCACGGACGTGCACAGCTTGAAGGTGGAGCCGGGGGCGTACACGCCCTGGGTAGCCCGGTTAAACATGGGCAGGCGTTCATCCTTCACCAGCTCCTCATAGTCCTGGTTGAACGTCTCCAGATCGTAGGTGGGGTAGCTGGCCATGGCCAGTACCTCGCCGGTGCCCACCTGGATGACCGCCGCCGCGCCGCCGCGCTCGTTGCTGTCCTTGTCGATCATGCCCTGAATGGTACTGGCCAGCGTGTCCTCCACCACCTGCTGCAGGTCGATGTCGATGGTCAGCGCCACGGTGCCGCCGGGCTGGGGCTCCCGGGTGTACAGCTCGCCGGTGATCTTGCCGTTCTCGTCGGTGGTGATGAGCCGCTTGCCGTCATTGCCGTGGAGATATTCCTCAAAGGCCTTCTCCACGCCGTCCTTGCCCACCAGGTCATTCATATTGTAGCCCTTGTCGGCGTAGCCCACATAGCCGGTGCTCTCATCGCTGCGCCACTCCTCCTGCCATATGGCGCCCACGGTGCCCAGAATGTGCGCCGCCAGCTTGGTGTTGTACACCCGCGCCGCCGCCGTCTTGATGGTCACGCCCCGGTACTTTCCGTCGGTGATGCGGCCCAGCAGCTCCGTGGATACATCCTCGGCAAAGGTGTAGCTGCTGCGCCCGTCCAGCTCATACCGCACGCCCACGATCAGACGCGCCTGCGCGTCGGTATAGCTGTCGTCGACCTTGTAGAGCTTCCGCATGGCGGCCAGCACTTCCGCGCTGCCGCCGTCCGTGGGCAGCTTGTTGTCGTCCAAATACTCCCGGAAGCTCTTGGTCAGGCTTTTGCTGGTCAGCTGGGGAGAGGACCCTGTGGTCATGGGCAGGGTGTCGTTCCATGTGACGCCCTGCTCCTGACACAGCTGTATCAGCTGCCAGATGGCGTCGTTCAGCGCGGCCTCGTCCTTGCCGAAGCTGCTCTTGTCTACCACCAGCGTATAGGCCAGCCGGTTGCTCACCAGCACCTTGCCATTCCGGTCGGTGATGATGCCCCGGGAGGCGGTCACCGTTTCGCTGGCGGTGTTGCTGGTGATGGATCTGGCCCGATTTTCGCTGCCGTGTACCACCTGTGCGTCATACAGCACCGCAAAAAACAGCACCAGAAACGCACAGAAAAACCCCAGCAGCACATATACCCGCCGCCGGGAGGGGTGAGGATTTTTCATCATAGCTTGGTTCTCCTATGGTCATTCGCTCAGTGTCCGCCGCTGTGCCCACCGGAACAGCGGGTGCGCCGCCGCCGCGAAGGGCAGCGATACCAAAAGCTCCCTGCCCAGCAGCAGGCCCGCCGCGGTCAGCCCTGCGCCGCTGTGTCCCGCCAGCACCGCCATGTGCAGCAGTCCGCAGAGCAGCATACATACGCCTGTCACCACCAGCGAGCACACCACGCCCGCCATGATGACCTGCCCGCTCAGCAGCCACGCTGCCGCCGCGCCAAGCAGGAACGCCAGCGCGTAAAAGCACGGCAGGCCCGCCACCGGCGAGAGAAGGTCGCACACCAGCCCGAAAAATACCGCATACAGCAGCGCCTGCTCATTGCGCTCCAGCGTGGCCGGTATCACCGCGATGGCCGGCAGCAGGAACGGGTGCACGCCCCATACCCGCACGTATACCAGCACCAGCCCCTGCAGCAGTGCCAGCGCCAGCGCGCACAGACAGTACAATATCCACTTCAGCAGTATCGCCCGCCGTGTCATAGCCGTCCTCCGTCATTGGATCACGTCAAAATCCGTGATGATAAACATCTCCTGTATCGCCGCCACATCGCACTTGGGCGAGAGCACCGCGTACCGCGCCAGCCCGCCGTCATCCGTCTGCACGGACTCCACCGTGCCGATGACCAGACCGGCGGGATAGTAGCCGCCCAGTCCGGACGTGACGATCACATCGCCCTTGATCAGGTTCGCGCTGTCGCTGAGGTATTGCAGCCGCAGCCTGCCCTCGGACATCAGCGCCAGGTCGCCGCCAGCCACCGCCGTCTCACCGGTGCGGAATACCCGCGCGCCGAACTGGGAGTCCGTGTCCAGCACCGTGGACAGCCGGCACCAGTTCAGGCCCACGTCTGTGACCACACCCACCAGGTTCCCGGCGCTGTCCACCGCGCAGTCGCCTATGGCCACACCGTGCTGACTGCCCCGGTCCAGCACCAGCGTGCTGGCCCAGTTGGACACGTCGCGCTGGGTGACGCGGGCCGCCTCGAACACCAGGTCGCTGCGCTGCTGCCGCAGGCCCAGCAGCTGGCGCAGCTCTTTATTCTCGGTCGCCGCCGGCTCCATCTGCCGCAGCTGTTCCTCCAGCTCCGCGATCTGCTGCCGCAGCTCGTCGTTCTCCTGCTGTAGGGTCTCCACGTCCTCAAACCGCTGGCTAATGCCGCCGACCCAGCCCGCCACGACGGAACCCGCCGCCCGGAATGGCGAGGCGATCACGCCCAGGGCGTTGTGCAGCAGCCCCGTTCCGGAGCTCAGGGCCGACACCACGCACAGCACCACCGCGATGGTGGCCGCCGCGGCCAGCAGCCATATTCCCGTTTTCGTAAAAAATCGCTTCATGTGTCGTTTGTTCCTCTCTGAAGTCTCCCCCGGCAGGGGAGGCGGCAGCGCACCCTCTCAGAGGGAGCGAAAGGGGCATTATCCCAGCAGCTGTATCCCGAATTCGCCCAGCATCTCCGCCAGCAGCACCACCGGCAGCCCCATCACGTTGAAAAAGTCGCCGTCGATGCGCTCTACCAGCAGCGCGCCCTGTCCCTGTACGCCGTAGGCCCCGGCCTTGTCCATGGGCTCGCCCCCGGCGATGTAGGCTTTCAGCTCCCGCTGTGTGGCCGGACGGAAATACACGTCCGTGTGCTGGGCGCGGGTCAGGGCCTTCGCTCCCTGTCGTACCGTCACGCCGGTACACACGGTGTGGCGCCGACCCTGCAGGGCCGTCAGCATTTGCAGGGCCTCCGCCTCGTCGGCGGGCTTGCCCAGCTTCTTGTCGTCCAGAAACACCATCGTATCCGCCGTGATGACGATCTCGTCCGCGTCGGACGCCACCGCCTGGGATTTCTCCCGGGAGATGTAGCACACCGTCTCCTCCGGCGTCAGCCCGGCGGGGAAGTATTCCTCCACCTCCGGCACCCGGACGGTAAAGTCGGTGATGCCCATCCGACGCAAAAGCTCCTGCCGCCGGGGGGACCCGGAGGCCAGCACGATCTTTGCCATATACGTCACCTGCCTGTGGAGCCGAAGCCGCCGGCGCCCCGGTCCGTCTCGTCCAGGTCCTCCGCCACCGTCACCGTGGGCTGCACCACCGGCACCACCATCAGCTGGGCGATCCGGTCCCCGGGCTGCACCGTGTACGGTTCGCACCCCAGGTTCACCAGCCCCACGCCGATCTCACCCCGGTAGTCGCTGTCGATGACGCCCACGCCGTTGGAAAGACACACGCCCTTCTTGATGCCCAGCCCGCTGCGGGCGAACACCAGCGCCGCGTAGTCCGCCGACGGCAGGGCGATGGCGATGCCTGTGGGCACCAGCCGCCGTTCCCCGGCTGCCAGCGTCACCGCCTCGTCGATGCAGGCACACAGGTCCATGCAGGCCGCGCCGGCGGTGGCAAAGCGGGGGAGGGGTATCTCCGTCCCGATCTTGGGGGACAGGGCTTTGATCTTCAGCTCCATAGTAACACCTTTTTCTCCTGAAATTGAATACGGTTTGTAAATTATAACGAGTGTTATACCATTTGTTTTACTCTACGCCCCGGTAGAACAGCCCGCGTGTGCTGCTGTCGTCGGCGGTGACGGTCCCGGCCCTGTGGGCGCGGAGAAGCGCCGCGCACTCCGCCGCCGTCTCTGTGGTAAACCGCAGGCGTCCGTACCGCAGGCCGCACCGGAACACCTCCGGCTTGTCCGCCAGCACCAGCGTCTTTCCGTTCTCGATCTCGCACCGGCACCCGTAGGCGCACAGCACCGGGAATTGCTCGCCCCGCCGGTCGGTCAGCACGCTGCCCGCCCCATGGGCGCAGCCCACGCTGTTCTTCGTCACGCAGTTTTCGGTGATCATCAGCGGCAGGCGGCCATAGACAAGGGCCTCGCAGTCCGCATATTTTCCCAGGTCCCGCACCTGCTGCCACCGCAGCTCAAAGCTGGCCGTCACGGACGACAGCCCCTGCTCCTGCCAGAAGCGCACCGCCCGGCTGTTGTACACGTTCAGGCCGAAGTCGCCGCGGAGCGTTTTGCCCAGTCCCTTCACGATGGCCAGATGGCCCAGGTTGCCGATGGCCGCAGAGGCGACCTCCGGGTGCCGCTGCAGAATATCCCGGAACACCGGTTCGTCCGCCGTGCGGAATACCCGGGGCAGCACCGCGCAGAACTCCGCCTGCCCGGTATAGGGCATCAGGTCCATCTTATCCAGCAGCTCCGCCGGGATATACACGATGGCGGGGCGTTCCGCCAGCAGCTCGGCCGTCAGCTGATCGGGCCTGCTGATGGACACGGTAAAGTCCAGCTCCGCCGCGCCCGCCGGGGCCTCCGGTAGGGGAGAGGCGGGCAGTTCACGGCGCTTCGGAGTGTCCATCCGCCGATCCGCCAGCTCGTCCAGCAGCTCCCGCCGCAGCGCGTTCACCGCGCTGGCGGACACCATCAGCCCCTCGTCCAGCTCTATTTCGATCTGATCCGCCGCGAACACCGTGCCGCCGGTCTTGGTCAGCCGCTGCCGCAGTTCCTCCTCCGTCACGGCGCGGTTTCGCGCCTCCTCCGGCGCATCGCCCGTGGCTAAGGCTATGGTCACGCCGTTCCGGACGGCGCACGCGCCGCTCAGCCGCACCGGTTCGCCCCGGCGCACCGTCAGCCGCAGGTTCACCGGTATTTTCCGGTTCTCTTTTCCGTTTTCGTATGTCTCGCGGGCGCGGGCGAACAGCTCCTTTGGCTCCGGTACGTTCTCCGGCCGGGTGCCGAACATGGCCTTGCCCTTTTTACCAAGCCAGTAGCCGTCGGTGAAGCCGCTGCGGGAGAAGGCCTGCTCCAGCGCCCGGGACTCCTCCGCCGTGGGCAGCCGCCTTTCGTCCAGCAGGCGGCGGTAGATGCCCGTTACCACGGCCACGTATTCCGGCCGCTTCAGCCGTCCCTCCAGCTTCAGGCAGTCCACGCCCATGCGCTCCATGTCCTGCAAATAGGCGGACAGGTTGGCGTCCTTCAGGCTCAGGGGATGCGCGTCCCGGCAGGGGCCGTTCACGCCGTAGGGCAGACGGCAGGGCTGGGCGCAGGCGCCCCGGTTGCCGCTGCGCTGTCCCAGCACGGCGCTCATCTCGCACTGGCCGGAGTAGCACATACACAGCGCCCCGTGGCCGAACACCTCGATCTCCGCGCCGCAGCCGGCGCAGATCTCCCGTACCTCGTCCCGGTCCAGCTCCCGGGCCAGCACCACGCGCTCCATGCCCAACGCCGCGGCCGCATTGGCGCCGCCCAGCGTGAACAGGCTCATCTGCGTGCTGGCGTGAAGAGGCAGGTCCGGCACGATCTCCTTTGCCAGGGTCAGCAGGCCCCAGTCCTGCACCAGCACCGCGTCCACGCCCATGGCGCTGGCCTTCCGCAGCGCCGCGGCCGCCCCGGGCAGCTCCCGGTCGGTCAGCAGGGTGTTCAGGGTCAAAAAGACCCGCACGCCCCGCAGATGGCAATACCGCACCGCCGACGCGAATTCCTCGTCGGTAAAGTTTTTCGCGCTCCGCCGCGCGTTGAACGCGCCAAAGCCCATATACACCGCGTCCGCGCCATTCTGCACCGCGGCGGTCAGTGCCTCATATCCCCCCGCGGGGGCCAAAAGCTCCATCATCACCGGCGGTTATTCTGGTTCTGGGCGTTCTGCAGCTTCCGGCGCAGCTCCGCCGCCTCGTTCTTAGCGCGGCTGGCCTCGTCCAGATAGGTCTTTACCTGCCGGCGCAGATTTTCCGCGCCCTCCTGCGCCTTGGTAAGCTGGTCCGCCAGATTGACCGCCGCCAGCACCGCCGCCGCGTCACGGCTCATGTGGGCGCTGTCCATCAGCTTCTGCATCTCCGCATCCACCATGTTGCCGATCTTCTCCATGTAGGCGGCGTCCTCCTCCGCTACGAGGATATACTCCGTGCCGCAGATAGACATCGTTACCCGGTTCGCCATGCCAAAACCCTCCTTAATTCATTTCGTTGGGTATATATACTTATACAAATAGCATTATACCACAAAACCCGCCGGAGAAAAGTCTATTTTGGCGAAAAGCGGAAATTTGTAAAAAGTTGTCCCGCCCCGCTTTACGCCGACCCCTTTTTCGTGTAGAATGGAGAGCACGAATGAGAGGGGAGGTCATCGCCATGGACGGCTATATACTTCGGAACAGGCAGGAGCAGCTGACGCTGCCCGCCGATGCGGCCGACAAGCTGCTGCAAAGCGGTCAGGGCGACGCCGCCCTGCTGTATCTGGCCCTGCGCCGCTTCGGCCGGGGCGTCACGCCGGAGGAGCTGGAAAAGGTCCTGCCCATCAGCCGCCTGCGGATCGACGCGGCGGAGAAGGTCCTTCAGGACCTGGACCTGCTGCCTCGACCGGCCCGCCAGGCACCGCCCGATCCGGCGGACGAACGCCCGGTCTACACCGCTCAGGACATCGCCGGACTGCTGACGGACAACGAGGGCTTCCGCCTGCTGGTGCCACAGACGGAGCAGCAGCTGGGCAAGAAACTCCGCACCGCCGACTTGCAGATATTGGCCGGTCTTTACGATGACCTGGGTATGCCCGCCGACGTGATCTATCTGCTGGTGTGCCACTGTGTCGAACGGGCCCGCAGCCAGTGGGGCGAGGGCAGACGACCAACCATGCGCCAGGTGGAAAAAGAGGGTTATCGCTGGGCACAGCTTGGCATATTTGACCAGAATTCTGCTGCGGTATACCTGAAAAAATGGGCAGAGCGCAACAGGAAGTACACTTCCTATTTGTCGAATTTACGAATTCTTAACAGGCCGCCGGTGGAGGCCGAACGCCGCTACATCGACCAGTGGATGGACATGGGCTTCCCACCGGAGACGGTGGCTCTGGCCTATGAGCGCACGGTGTTCTACAAAAAGGACCTGAACTGGCGCTACCTTAACGGCATCCTGCGCCGCTGGCACGACGCCGGCTGGCATACGCCCCGCCAGGTAGAGGAGGGCGAGGCGGCCGGCAAGCGGCCCGCTGCCGCCGGTAAGTCCGCCGCCCCCGCCGGGGACAAGGACGCCTGGATGCGCCGCTATATCAAGAGGTGAGAGTATGTCATACGACGGTATCATCATGCAGCGGGCCATTGCCCGCTTTGACCAGGCCCGCCAGCGCCGGGAGGCCGAGCTGGACCAGCGCCGCCGGGAGGTCTTTGCCCGCCAGCCCCGCCTGCGGGACATCGACCGCACCCTCCGCACCACCATGAGCCGTATCGTGGCCGCCGCCGCCAAAAAGGGCGAGGACCCGCTGCCCGCCCTGCGGGTCCTGCGGGATGAAAATCTCTCCCTGCAGCGCGAGCGCGCCGCCCTGTTGGAAGACATGGGCTATCCCGCCGACTATCTGGAGGACAAGCCCGCCTGTCCCCTCTGCGGCGACACCGGCTACACCCGGTCCGGCGTCTGCGCCTGCCTGAAGCAGTACTACGCCCGCGAGCAGCTGGCGGAGCTCTCCCGGCTTCTTCCCTTGGGCGAAGCCCGGTTCGACACCTTCCGCTTCGACCTGTACGACAGCGCCGTGTGGGACAGCTACGGCGTTTCGCCCCGGGCCAACATGGAGCGCAACTTCGACGTCTGCCGGGACTTTGCCCGCCAGTTCTCCCGGGGCAGCGGCAGCCTGCTGCTCTCCGGCGGCACCGGCCTGGGCAAGACGTTCCTCTCCGCCTGCATCGCCCGGGAGGTCAGCGACGCCGGCTTCTCCGTGGTCTACGACACCGCGATCAGCGTTTTCTCCCGCTATGAGGACGCCAAGTTCCGCCCCGACGAGGTCAGCGATGCCGACGTCCGCCGCTGCGAGAGCTGCGACCTGCTGATCCTGGACGACCTGGGCACCGAGATGACCACCGCCTTTGTCCAGAGCGCCCTCTATCAGATCGTCAACGGCCGTATGCTCTCCGGCAGGTCCACCATCATCAGCACCAACCTGGCCCCGGAGGAGCTGGGCCATCGCTACGGCGCGCCCATCCTCTCCCGTATCGAGGGCGCCTACCAGATCCTGCCTTTCTTCGGCGAGGATATCCGCACAAAGCAGTGACCGCCGCACCCGTCCCGACAGGGGCGGGTGCATTTTTTTATTTCCCGACGGTCTTCGCCCGCTTTCGACAGGCCTCCCGCCGTACAATAGGCAAAAAAAGGAGGCGACCGCCATGAAAAAAGACCAGAAGACCGATTTCCTCTCTGCCCGTGTGCGATACATACCCATCAACGATATACGGCCCAACCCCCAGCAGCCCCGCCGCCGGTTCGACTCGGAGAGTTTGCAGGAGCTGGCGGCCAGCATCGCCGCCTACGGCATTCTGCAGCCGCTCACCGTCCGGCAGCAGGGCGCAGTCTACGAGCTGGTGGCCGGCGAGCGCCGCTGGCGGGCGGCGCGGATCGCCGGGCTGCGGCAGGTGCCCTGTCTGCTGGCCCGGGTGGATGAGGAGGACGCCGCCCTGCTGGCCCTGATCGAGAACCTCCAGCGCCGCGACCTGGACTACATGGAGGAGGCGGCCGCCATCGCCTGCCTGCTCCGCCGCTACGGCCTCAGTCAGCAGCAGGCGGCGGAAAAGCTGGGCCGCAGCCAGTCCGCCGTGGCCAACAAGCTGCGCCTGCTCCGGTTGGAGGAGCCGGTGGCGGAGGCTCTGCACCACTACGGCCTGACCGAGCGCCACGCCCGCGCCCTCCTGCGTCTGGAGGACCCGGAGCAGCGCCTTGCCGCCGTCGAGCATATCGGCAAAAACCAGCTGAACGTCGCCGATGCCGAAGGTTACATAGACCGTCTGGTCGCGCAAAACCAGACGACGCAGCCCCGCCGCCGCAGCGCGTATATCATCAAGGACGTCCGGCTGTTCCTCAACAGCGTGGACCGGGGCGTCCGGCTCATGCAGACCGCCGGCGTCGGCGCCAAAGTCTCCCGCCGGGACACGGAGGACGCCATCTGCCTCACCGTCACCATCCCCCGCGCAAAGCCGCAGAAAGATGTGTCGTAACGCTTTTGTAACCCATTCCTTGACAAACCGTGATACAATGCAGTAACGGCACGGCATTTTGCCGGTATTGCCCAAACCTGATGATACAAAGGAGGGGACACCATGAGCGACGAGTTGAATATGTCCTCTGTTACCGCCGATCCCGCGCCGGAGACGGCCGGCAAGCGCGCGGCCCCGGAAGAAAAGCCTCCCAAGACCCCCGGCAAAAGGGCCGGATTGATCATCGGCATCATCGCTGCGGTGCTGGTGCTGGCCTACGCGGGCTGCTGTGTGGCCGCCAACGCGCTGTATTCCCACACGGCGTTTCCCAACACCTCTGTGTTGGGCATGGATATGTCCGGCCTGTCGGCGCAGGAGGCCGAGCAGCGCTGGACGGAGCAGGGGAGTGCCCTGCTGGACGGCATGACCATCCGCCTGACCCGTGACGGGCAGGAGATCGGCAGCACCACCCTTTCCGACCTGGGCGTCACCGTTCTGCCCGTCTATGTCTCCAAGGCTGCCGGCTGCGACGTGCAGGACCGGGGCTGGGGCAGCGATGTGACCGCGTTCCTCCGCGGCGGCTGGCGCTTTATCGAGAGCTGGTTCAGGGCCGTGGATGTCACGCCCCAGCTGGACATGGACGAGGCGAAGCTTACCGCCGCCTGTGAACAGCTGTCCGACACCGTGGGCTGCACCGTAACGGACGGCGGCTACCGGCTGGCGGAGGGTGAGGGCCTGTACATCACCAAGCCGCAGGACGGCGAGAAGCTGGACGCGGCGGCGCTGCGCGCCGAGTTGGCGCAGCGCTTCGAGAGCCGCGACCTGTCCGCGGCAGCCCGGTCCGTGGAATGTGTGTTCGCGGCCCACACCGCCGCGCCCATGGACGTGCAGGCGCTCCACGACGAGATCGCCGGCACCATGGCCGCCGCCATCTGCGACAAATCCACCGGCAAGCCCACCCAGTCCCGCGTGGGCGTACAGTTCGATGTGGAGACGGTGCAAAAGCAACTGGACGCCGCCCAGCCGGGCGAGGAATTCCTGGCCGACGCCCAGGTGCAGTTCCCACCCGCCGCCACCGAGGAGTTGGAGCAGGCCATGTTCCGGGACGTGATCGGCACCTGCACCACCACCTGCGCCGGCCCCTGGGGCCGCCGCCAGAACATCAAGCTGGCCTCCGCCGCCATCAACGGCCGTATCTATAACCCCGGCGAGGAGTTCTGGTACAACGCCACTGTGGGCCAGCGCACCGAGGCCCGGGGCTTCCAGCCCGCCGCCGCCTACTCCGGCGGCAAGACCGTTACCTCCATCGGCGGCGGTATCTGCCAGGTATCCTCCACGCTGTACTATTCCGCCCTCATGGCGGACCTGCAGATCGTCCTGCGCTACGCCCATATGTTCGACCCCGGCTATATGCCCGTCACGGGCTGTGACGCCACGGTCAGCTGGGGCGGCCCGGACTTTGCCTTCCGCAACAGCACCAACTACCCCATCAAGATCACCACCAGCTACAACGACGAGACGAACCAGCTGACCATCACCCTGCTGGGCACCAAGACCGACGACCACTATGTGGAGATGACCAACCAGTTCCTCTCCTACTCCGAGCGCAAGACGGTCTATCAGGAGTCCGAGCGCATCGCCCCCGGCACCACCGAGGTGGAGCAGTACGGCCACAACGGCTACGCCGTCCAGACCTACCGCAACGTCTACGCCGGCGACGGTACGCTCCTCCGCAGCACCAAGGAGGCGTACAGCGACTATGACCGGGCCGACAAGATCATCCTGGTCGCCCCCGGCGAGCTGCCGCAGTAAATAAAGAAACAGCCCCCTGCCGGGGGCTGTTTTCTGCTTTCGCTGTGTCTTCGCCGGGAGCAGACAGAGAAAAAGACCGGCGAAAGCCGGTCTTTTCTTTCTGCGTATCATTCTCTCCGCAGGGCTTCGATGGGGTTCAGCTTCGATGCCTTCATGGCCGGCACCAGGCCGAACACCACGCCGATGACCATGGAGAAGGCCACGGCGATGATGCACGCCGGTACGCTGATGGCCACCGGTGTCCCCATGATGTGGGACATCATCTCCGCCAGGCCGATGCCCGTAGCCACGCCTAGTATGCCGCCCATGCTGGTCAGCACCGCCGCCTCCGTCAGGAACTGCCAGAGGATGCGGCTCTGCTGCGCGCCGATGGCGATCTTCAATCCGATCTCGCGGGTGCGCTCGGTGACGGACACCAGCATGATGTTCATCACGCCGATGCCGCCCACCACCAGCGAGATAGCCGCGATCCAGATCAGCTGCTTGTTGGTGCTCTCCGACAGGCTCTGCAGATCGCTGGCCTGCTGCAGAAGGTCCTTGGACTCGTACTTGTACTTCGTGGTCCGGATGGCGTTCTCGTTCAGGTACTTGGCTACATTGTCGCCGGCGGCGGTCATGTCGTTGGTGCTGGTGGCCCGCACCGCCGCGTACTGGGGCTCATCATACCGGTACGGCACCGACCAGCACACGTCCGGGATGAAGATGGTCCCTGCTGTGCTGCCGGCGTACATCTGATAATCCTTAAAGCTGTTGATCACCGGTCCGCTGCTGGACCGGGAGGACACCACACCCACCACGGTGAACGGCATCCCGTTGATCTCGATGGTGCCGCCGATGGGGTTCTCGCCCTGGAACAGCGACTTTGCCGACTTCGCGTCGATCAGCGCCACATTCCGCCGGTTCTCATAGTCCGCCGCCGTGAAGGAGCGTCCGTAGTTCACCGCGTAGTCCACGGCCGTCAGATAGTGGTCGTCCACGCCGTACAGCGAACCGCTGAACGCCGTATTGCCCACGTATACGTTGTCGCACCAATCCCGGGAGTAGTACATACTCACCAGCGACACGCTGCCCAGCTTCTCCATCTCATCCCGCATCTCCCGTGTCACTGGGTCGATACCCTCCGGCAGCGCCGAGTAGTTCAGGTCGAAATAGTTTTGGCTGTCCGTGGCGCCGATGGTCACCCGCACCACGTTGTTGCCCGCGCCGATCAGGTTCTGCTTGATCTGCTCGTTGGTGCCCTGAATGGTGGACACGATGGTGATGATCGCGGCGATACCGATAATAATGCCCAGCATGGTCAGAAACGACCGCAGCTTGTGGCTCCACACGCCCTGAAAGGCGAGATTTATATTTTCCAACATATGGTTATCCCGCCTCCTTTATATGCCGTAGTTGTACAGCTGGTCGGTCGTGGCCTCCTGGGTGTGGGCACCCTCCACCACGTCGCGCCCATAGGGGAACGCCACATAGTCGTCGATGGTCAGCCCGCCCCGTATCTGGGTGTAGCTGCCCCACAGATCCCGGCCGGTCTGTACCCACCGCTGCTCCAGTCTGCCGTCATCGCCCCGGGCCATCACATAGCTCTTGCCGTTGTCCTCCCGGATAAACATGCTCTGCAAATACAGTGAGCTCCCCGCCTGCTGCTGGGCGGACACCTTCTGGTACTGTATATCCACATAGTCATTGGGCTGCAAATTCGCGTCCTCGGTGACAAACACCTTGAAGGGGTAGTAGGACACGTTCCTGTTGCCGTCGCCCCAGTTGCTGCCGTTGCTGGTGGGATAGTCGTCGATGGACACGATGGTGCCCTCGCAGGCCGCTCCGGTCATCCAGCTGCTGATGGATACGCTGTCGCCCACCTGCACGCTGCCCAGATCCATCTCGCTGAGGGTGCCGGTGACGTAATATCCGCCGCCGCCGGACAGCTCCACCACGGCCTCGCTGTTGTTATAGGCCTCGTCCGGGTCGCGGACGGTCTTCACCGTGCCGTCGAACTCCGCGTACACGTTGCCGTCGCCCAACTCCGCCAGCTTCTTGTCCAGCTTCAGCTTCGCCACCTTCAGGTTGACCTCCTGCTCCTTTACCGCCTGAGCCTTCTCCAGAATGGCCTTGTTCAGATCCAGCTGGGTCATGGAGGTATCCAGCAGCTCCTGAATTTGGGCAATCTTCTTATCCAGCTTGGAGATCTCTTCTTTCTTGTCGCCGTAATCCAATGACTTATCCTGATAGTCCGCCAGGTCGGCCGGTTCCATACTCACGGAAGCGATGGCCTTCTTGGCGGCCGACGTGGAAGGCGCATTGGGATCAGTGGTGGTAGTACCGGGTTCGGGATCGGCGCCCTCGGTCTTAGTGACGGCTGTCAGCTTCAGTCCCCAGCATCGTTCTACAAGACCACCTACCTTGTCGTCTGTACGGTATACCAGCACCACGTAGAGGGGGGCATCTCCGGATTTGCCGTAGCTGGTGAACATACCGATCAGGTCTGTCTGTGTCAGCGGCGTTTTGGAGATCCACTGATAGTAGTACGGTGTTTTTTCCGTACCGTTGGGGATCACATTGGGGTCGGTGGAGGGAAGTATATGGGTGTGGGTTATCGTTTCATCCAACCCCTTATCATCGTATATCTTTTTGATGATGTCATCCCGCTGTTTCTGATACCCGTTGCGCTCCGCCTCCAGCGTCTCCTTGTTCTTCGCCTTCTTCAGCAGCTCCAGCCCGTTTTTCATGACCTCCAGGTTCTCCGTCTGCCGGTCATAGTCGATCTTGGCGCGCTCCACGGTGGCCTGTGTCAGGGTGGAGTCATAGCTCACCAGCACTGTGCCCTTCTTGACGCTGTCGCCCTCCTTGACCCACACCTTCTTCACCGTCTGGCTCTGGGAGATGTAGATCTTCTGCAATTTGTCCGTGGTCACCATGCCGCTGGTGTTGGAGGTGTCCCCCCAGTAGTCGGTCATGGCGCACTCGTTGACGGCGTATACGTTCACATCGCCCCGCTGGGCGTTCCGGGCGATGGTCAGTCCGCCCCACACCGCGCCGCACACGCCCACCACGCAGGCGGCGGCGATAATGGCCCTTTTCAGCTTTTTGCTCATGCGCGGCTTCTCGCCGTCGGTGCGCTTTTCGCCGATATGCAGCTTTTCCCGCAGCGTCAGCTTCTCACTCATAGTCGTCACCTCCCGACAGTACGCCGTCCCGTATGGTCATGACCTTGGCGGCGTGGTTGGCGATGGAATGGTCGTGGGTGATCATGATGATGGTGGAGCCGCCGTCATGCAGCTGCTGAAACAGCTCCATCACCGCCGCGCCGCTGGCACTGTCCAGCGCGCCGGTGGGCTCGTCGGCCAGCAGCAGCTTCGGATTGCCCACGATGGCCCGTGCGATAGCCACCCGCTGGCACTGTCCGCCGGACAGCTGGTCCGGCCGGTGCTCTACCCGGTCGGAAAGCCCCACCGTCTCCAGCGCGGCCCGGGCCCGTTCCAGCCGTTCCGCCTTCTTCACCCCGCCGTACAGCAGGGGCAGCGCCACGTTTTCCAGCGCCGTCAGCTTCGGCAGCAGGTTGAAGCTCTGGAACACGAAGCCCAGCTCCTTGTTCCGCACCTCCGCCAGCTGCTTGTTGTTGCAGGTGGTCACGTCCCGTCCGCCCAGCAGATAACTGCCGCTGGTGGGCACGTCCAGACACCCGATCAGGTTCATCAGCGTGGTCTTGCCGCTGCCGGAGGGACCCATGATAGCCAGGTATTCCCCCTCCTCCACGTCAAGGTTCACGTTTTTCAGGATATGTGCCACGGACTTCCCCATGGGATAGTCCTTGCATATATCGCGCATTTCCAAAATCATGCTCAGCCCTCCATCGGCGGAATGACCGCTGACGCGGAGGCGGCCGCGCCGCCGGGAATCACGGCTGCGGTGCTGCCGTCGTCCGTGACGGTGTCGTTCTCAGCGGGCATATCGCCGCCGTCCATGCCGTCCATGGGCACGTTTTCGTCGATTTTTTCACCGCCGCCCTCGGGGTATACCTCGCCGCCGCTGGCGCTGGGGTCAAAGGTGGCGTCGTCATAGGTGATGCACGTCATGCCCGCCTTCAGGCTGTCGTCGGGATAGGCGATGTAGTCCTCCGCCGTCAGGCCGTCCGTCACGGGATAGGTGTCCGTCTCCGTGTTGTACTCGCCCAGGGTGATGCTCCGCTTCTCCAGCTTGCCCTTGCTGTTCTGAGCCCACACCCAGGGCTTGCCCTCGGCGTCGTTGATGAAGTAGCTGGGCAGGTTGATCAGGCTTTCGTCCTGGGTGTCCTCCTGACCGTAGTCCGGCTCTATGTACACGTGCTGGCCCATGAGCAGGCCCTCGCCGTCGCCCTCCAGCGTTACATAGAAGGGGTACTTGCTGGACATGGCCGTGTCGCTGTCGCCGTAGTCGCTGCGGCTCTGCTGGGCGTTGTTCCAGTCGATGGAGCTGATGCTGCCCTTCCACGTCTGGTCGCTGACCCGGGAACGGATGACCACCGCCGTGCCCTCGGTCAGCACGCTGGCGTTGTTTTCATTCACATAGCCCTTGATGCGGAAGCCGCCCGTCTCCACGATGGTCATGAACGGCAGGGCGTTGCCGGAGTTGTCCGTGCCGCCGTCCGGGTTCAGGGACTGTACCTCGCCGTCCACCGGGGACTTGACGGTGCTGTCGGCGGTGTTGGCCTTCAGCTTCTCAATGTCCTTTTTCTTGGTGGCGATGTTGGCCTTCGTCTCCAGCACCTTCACGTTCTGCTCCCGCAGGTCCAGGGCGTACTGCCGCTTGGTGGCGTCGTCATAGGTGCTGTCCATCAGCTTCTGTATACGCTCCAGCTCCGCCTGCTGGTCCTCCAGCGTGGCGTTCAGCTGCTCCAGCTCCAGCTGGGCCATCTCCAGGTCGGTGCGGATCTGGCTGAGGTCATAGGTCAGCAGCACGTCGCCCTTTTTCACGCTGTCGCCCACCTTCACCTTGATGGTGTCGATGGTCATGGCGTCGTTTTTCTTGATGGTCGTCTCGCCCAGCGGGCTGACGATGCCCGCGAACCGGTCCGCCAGACCTACGGACCCCAGCCCGCAGATCATAGACACCGACTGCACGGAGGCCTCGCCCTCCGCTGCGCCGCAGCCGGACACACAGCCCAGCAGCATCACCAGCGCCAGTACAAAAGCCGCTTTTTTCATGTCGTGTTCTCCTTTTTCCTTCCCGCGCGCCCGCGGGATGATTTTCCTATTTACTTAGACGGCAGAAATTGTCATTCCGTTCCGCCGTTGCCCCCGACAATATCATATCATGCGCCTGCCCCTCAAAATGTGAACAAATCGTGAACACACGCTTAAGACCTTACTAAGGTTCCGTATCAAAACGGTGGCAAAACGCCCCGCGGAATATTGACAGCGTGCGGGGGAGTGTCCTATTATTATGGTGTGCCGTGTCCATCCCGGACATCTTACCGGTGTACGGGCGCCTTTCGGCGGACACGGCCCGCGTACGATACCACCGGCAGGAGGTTTTGCCATGAACAAAAAACGTATCCGCCAGATGGACCTGGCCCTGCGCCGCCGCCTTTCCGACCGTCCCGCCGCGGACTATTTTGCCCCCGGGAACGCCCTGCTCCGCGCCATCGAGAGCGAGGGCTATATGCAGCGCTTTGCCGGGCTGTTCAGCGGCGCGCGCCTCCGCTGCGCCGACGTGCTGGCCCTCTGCCGCCCGGAGCTGGAGACGCTGTGCCCCGGCGAACCGTCCGAGGGCTGGCTGGCCTATGCCTACGACTATGCCCGCCGCCTGCTCTACCCGGAAAAGACCGATGCGGAGCCCTTCGCCCCCGGTGCGGTGTTCCTGCTGTCGGTGCTGCAGGTGCTGTTTGCCGCCGAGGCGGAGCTGCTGCCCCACGACCCGGCCTGGACCTTCGATTTCCTGACCGATGATGAGCTGGCCGGCAGTCCCTGTGCCCCGTCCTATCAGCGCTTCCTGCGCCTGTGGAGGCGGGAGTTCGTCTATGAGCTGATGCGTTTGGGCCTGGAGGTCACGCCCTACCGCACCCTTGAGCATATCGCCGGTGTCCACCACCTCGCCGTCACCGCCGCCCGCGCCCTGCGGAAAAGCGGCGTGGCCGTGGACGTGGCCCTGGTCTCCGGCGCCGCCGCCGGCCACGATCTGGGCAAGTTCGGCTGCCGCCCCGGCGAGCGCGTGCCCTACCTGCACTATTTCTACACCGACCAGTGGTTCCGCCGCCGCCGGATGACCGATATCGGCCACGTGGCCGCCAACCACTCCGTCTGGGACCTGGAGCCCGACTACCTCTCCGTGGAGGCGCTGCTGCTGATCTACGCCGACTTCCGCGTCAAGCAGCTCCACGATGCGCAGGGCCGGGAGATCACACGTATCTCCACTCTGGCCGAGGCCTTTCAGGTGATCCTGGATAAGCTGGATGACGTGGACGGCGAGAAGCAGAAGCGCTATACCCGGGTCTACGCTCGGCTGGAGGACTTCGAGCAGTTCATGGTCAGCCGCGGCGTGGATGTCACTATGTCCGGCGGCGATACGCCCCCGCTGCCGGAGAAGCACACCGCCCTTATGACCGACGACGAGGCCCTCCGCGCCCTGACGCTCCGCTGCGTGGGCCACAATATGGAGCTGATGCACCGCCTCACCGATCAGCGCAGCTTCGCCCGTCTGCTGGAGGAGGCCCGCGGCGAGACGGATTGGCGCCGTCTCCGCGCTTATCTGGCGGTGATGGAGTCCTACTCCCTCTATCTGCATATCCCACAGAAGGTCCAGACCCTGACGTTCCTCTACGAGCTGCTGATGCACCGCGAGGGCGATATCCGCCGTCAGGCGGCGGCGCTGCTGGGCGAGATCATCGCTGGCTTCCACGCCGGCTACGCCAAGGAGCGCCCCGCCGACATCCGCCCGGATCCCCGGGCCATCACCGACGTGGACCAGTGGAGGCTCTATCTGGACAAGATACTGTATCCCGACCATAAGCTCATGCCCCAGCACCGCCGCTGGATCGGCTATACCCTGAAATTCGCCGTCGGCTCTCTGCTGAGCCACTGCCCCGGCCGGGAGGAGCGCTTCCTGGCCCCGGTGTTCGCCTACTACCGCAGGCCGGAGGATCTGGACGACTACACCGCCTTCCAGCTGCTGGATACCGCCGCCGCTCTGCCGGATACGGCCTATACGGCCAGCCGCGCCCGGCAGATGACGGACTTTGCCGCCGCCCTGTCCCTGCGTAAGGACCTGACCATCCGCATGGCCGCCGTGCTGCTGCTGGACCGTCTCGCCCGCCTGTACCCGGAGGACGGTCGCGCGCTGGAGGCCGTGACCGCCGTCCCCGACGGCGACAGCGGCACCCTGCGCTATCTCAAGCAGGATGTGCTCTCTCAGGGCGCGCCCCTTCTTCTGCCGGAGGACGTGGTCTCCGAGATCTTCCTGGACAACCTGAAGACTGCCACCCCCTGGATCACCAAGCAGGGCAACCTGCGCCTGCTGACGGACTTTGCCCGCAGCGGCAAAAGCCCCGCCCTCCATATCGCCACCCACCTGTCCAATCTCATCAAGGTCAGCGACCGCGTTACCGTCCGCCACAGCGCCGGCAACGCCCTGCTGGCCCTGGCGCCCCGCCTGACGGCCGACCAGCGCAACGAGGTGGCGGTGGAGCTGTGCCGCGGCCTGGAGCTGGGCCAGCAGGAGTTCACCAAGTATATCCCCGACTACCTGGGCCGTTTTGCCCTGTGGCTGCCCCCGGCGGAGCTGGATGAGGTGCTGGACGACCTTCGCGTGAACCTCAGCTCCTCCGACAGCCGCGTTACCGCCTCCGTGCTGGATACCGTGGGCGTCATCTATGAGGCGTACGATGCCTATCGCTCCCGCTTCCCGGAGACGGACGACGCCTACCGCCGCCGCCGTGAACGGCTGCTGGGCCTGCTGATGCGGGGCCTCAGCGGCATTGACGGCGCCACCCGGCAGGAGGCCCTGTTCGTGTTGGGCCGCCGGGTCTTCGGCTCCGGAGAGCTGGGCCGCCACGAAAAGCGCCGCGCCTTTATGCTCACCCAGCGCAAGCTGCTCTCCGCCCAGGACGAATTCCCCGGCGAGGGCCTGACGTTCTACTACCGGGCCGCCATGCTGGGCAAGCTCTACCGCTTCATCACCGAGGAGCGCCTGTTCCACAAGGGCTTTGACTTCGGCGCGCCCCGCCCCGTGGCCTTCTTCCCCGGTACCTTCGACCCCTTCACCCTGTCCCACAAGGGCATCGTCCGGGCCATCCGCGACCAGGGCTTCGAGGTCCTGCTGGCCATTGACGAGTTCTCCTGGTCCAAAAAGACCCAGCCCTACCGCCTGCGCCGGCGCATCGCCGCCATGGCCGTGGCCGACGTGTTCCACGTCAGCATTTTCCCGGAGGACTTCCCGGTGAACATCGCCAACCCGGAGAACCTCCACGAGCTGCGCGCCGCCTTCCCGGGCCGCAGCGTGTCCATCGTGGTGGGCAGCGACGTGGTGCTCCACGCCTCGTCCTACAAAAAGTCCGTCACGCCGGACTCCATCCACACCTTCGACCACGTGGTCTTCCGCCGCACCGAGCCGGATGCCGAGCCGGCGGATTACAGCTGCATCACCGGCAAGGTGCTGGAGCTGACGCTCCCGCCCCAGCTGGAGGAGATCAGCTCCACCCGCATCCGCGAGGCGGTGGATGCCAACCGCGACATCTCCAACCTCATCGATCCCACGGTGCAGGAGTTCATCTATCGCCGCGGCCTGTACCTCCGCGAGCCCCAGGACAAGCCCGTTCTCCGCACCGAGGACCTGAGCTTCCTGCCCGCCTCGCCGGAGACGGCGGAGAAATTCCTCCGCACCATGCTCTCCGTGCCCACCGCCGCGGCGCTGCGGACGCAGATCGAGAGCCGCGGCGACGACGTGATGGTCTGCCGGGACACCGACGGCACCATTCTGGGCGCGGCCAGCTACGCCTGCCTGGACTCCGCCCGCCTCTTCGCCCGCCTGGGCGACCCGGCCCTCTCCGGTCTTGTCCGCCAGAACGCCGGCGGCCGCACCCTGCTCATCAGCGGGCTGTTCGTGCCCCGGGGCGAGCGCCAGAGCGACCTCTGCCAGCTGCTCATCACCGAGGTGCTGACCCTGGCTCTCAGCCGTGAGTTCACCTATGCCCTCTACCTTCCCCTGGAGGGCGCCGTCTCCGGCTACGGCCGCCAGCTGCTGACGCTCCAGGGCTTCGTCCCGGCTGGTGACAGCACGGACGCCCTGGCCGTGGATATGCGCTGCCCCATCGTCCTCAGCCGCAACGTGGACACCGCGGTGAAGGCGCCCTTCAGCTCCTCGCCCCGGGTGCTTGCCGCCATCGCCGCCGCCCACCGCCGCCTGCAGGCGGCGCTGACAAAGCTGCAGCCCGGATCTCTGGTGCTCAGCCTGTCCGCCGGCGTCATCTACCACCGGCTGCTCCAGCGTATCACCGGCCGCAACGGCGTCCCCGCGGAGCCCACCACGCCCCGCGTCCTCGGCCCGGATATCTGCGTCCCCTACGGCAAGATCCTCCGCGGCGTGGCCGTGCCCAACACCGTCACCAAGACCCTGCGTACCGACAAGGTCTACGAGCCGGACCTCAGCACCTATTCCATCGAAGCCTACCCCGACTACTCGCCCCTGCCCGACCAGGTCCGCACCATCCACGCCTTTGCCCGCCCCGTCATTCTCGTGGACGATATGCTCCACGACGGCAAGCGCATCCGCCGCCTGGCCCCGCTGCTCGCCGAGACGAACACCCCCGTGGATCAGGTGCTGGTGGGCTACCTCACCGGCATGGGCCGCGATCTGATGGAGCAGCTGGGCTACGACGTGGACGCCATCTACTACCTGCCCAACCTGCGCCTGCGCTTCGTCGAGTCCACGCTCTATCCCTTCATCGGCGGCGATACCGTCCGCCGCAGCGAGGCCCTGCCCGGCGGCCTTCAGCCCGCCGTCAACCGCATCCTGCCCTACGCTGCCCCCGAGTACACCGGCATGGACGACGAGACCGCCTGGGAGCTCTCCCTCTGCTGCCTTGAGAATGCCCGCGACATTCTTCTGGCCCTCGAGACCGAGTTCCGTTCCCTCTACGCCCGCAACCTCACCCTCAGCCGTCTCGGCGAAGCGGTCATCCTGCCCCTCTGCCCCGACAAGGGCGGCTGCATGACCTACGATCTCTCCCGCGCCGCCAGCACGTATTTGGAGGGAGATATAGAGCTCCTGAAACGTATGCGCCCCAGGTAAAAGCGCGCCTTTTGCGCCCTGCCATCGCCGAGTCGGCTTGCTGTACACAAAGTACAGCAGCGTCGCCTCGTCATCGGCAGGACGCAAAATCCATCGCTTTTACGGGCATGACGTGTGCCGTCCCGCTATCGCAGGACGCAAAATCCGGCACATTCTCTATTCCTCAAGGGGGCTTGCCGTGGCGTGAAATTTGCGCGTCAGCACCCCGCCGGAGGCAAAAAGATAGAAACAGGAGAAGCTACTATGATCGATCTCAACGATACCAACCTGCCGCGCATCCCGTCTAAGTGCCGCGTCACCCTGCTGGCCCTGGGCGATGTGGGCAGCACGCTGTTGATGGGCCTGCGGCTCATGGGCGGCGACGTGATAGGCTCCGTCGGCATCTGCGACGTGCGCCCCGGCGTCTCCGAGCGCTGGGAGTTCGAGCTGAACCAGATACAGTCCCCGGACGGTGCGGCGCTGCCCCCGGTGGACATCATCGCGCCGGAGCAGCTGTTCGACGGCGACGTGTTCCTGTTCTGCGCCTCCCGGATGATCCCGGATACCTCCGTTACGGCGGGGGATGTCCGCATGGCCCAGTACGGCCTGAACCGGGAGCTGGTGTCCATCTACGCCCGCATGGCCCGGGACAGGCGGTACAGGGGCCTGTTCTGCGTGGTCAGCGATCCGGTGGACCCACTCTGCCGTGCCGTCCTGCGTGAAAGCGGCCTGTCCCCGGCCCAGGTCCGGGGCTTCGGCCTGGGCGTCATGCACGCCCGCGCCCTGTACTACGCCCGGAGGGACCCTCGCTTCGCGTCCTACCTCACCGAGGGCCGCGCCTTCGGCCCCCACGGCGAGGACCTGGTGCTGGCCAACTCCATTGCGCACTACGACGACGCCCTCTCCCGTGAGTTGACGGAGAAGGTGGCCCACGCCAATCTGGAGATGCGTAAGCTGGGCTACAAGCCCTATGTGGCCCCGGCCCTGTCCTCCGGCGCGCTGAGCCTGCTGGCCCTGCTGCGGGGGCAGTGGCATTATTCCTCCGTCTACGACGGCCAGGTGTTCATGGGAAGCCGCAATCGTCTGACCCCCGCCGGCATCGAGACGGAGCCGCTGACCCTGCCGCCCGCCCTGCAAAAGCGTATCGACGACACCCGCGCCAAGCTGAACGCCATAGAATAACGGAGGTATCCGCCATGCTCACCGTTCTGCTCCCCGAAAACGACCGCAGCCCCGCCCTGCGGGACCTGCTGGCGCCCCTGCTGCCCCCGCGCAGCGATATCCGCGACCCCGATGACGGGCTGGAGGACCTGGCCGGCCGCCGTCTGCTGTTCGCTGTGGCGCTGGACGAGGGCGGCTGCAATATGGCCTATTACCGTATGCTCTCCCGCCTGCGCCGCAGCACAGACCTGCTCTCCGACAGTATCGGCGCGTGCATCGTCACCGGCGTGGGCGAGTTCTACACCAAGGATGTGGCCAGGGATATGGTCTTCGCCGCCAACCAGGCGGGCTGCGGCTTCCTCGGCCGCCCGCTGGTGGAGGCCACCGGTTCCCTGCGGAATTTCCGCACCCAGGCCCAGATCGGCGGTACCGACGAGGTCACGGCCTTCCATGCCGCCGTGGCGGAGCTGCTCTCCCGCCTGAACGGCTGGGAAAAGCCCGCCCCCATCCGCCATGTGCTGGCTCTCCACGCCTCCCAGCGCGCCACGTCCAACACCCTGGCCCTGTGGGAGCTGGTGAAGGCCGGTCTTCCGTCGGACCTCGGCGTGCAGGAGATCTGCCTCCGCAACGGCACCATGGCCGACTGCAACGGGTGCAGCTATACCGCCTGTCTCCACTTCGGCGAGCAGGGCGGCTGCTTCTACGGCGGCCCCATGGTGGACGAGGTCTATCCCGCCGTGCGGAAATGCGACGCCCTGGTCATGCTCTGCGCCAACTACAACGACGCCCTGGCTGCCAATCTGACCGCCTGTGTCAACCGGCTCACGGCCCTGTTCCGCCAGACCCGTATGTACGACAAGCGGATCTTCGGCCTGATCGTCTCCGGCTACTCCGGCGGCGACCTGCTGGCCCGCCAGCTGATCTCCGCCCTGAATATGAACAAGTCCTTCTACCTTCCGCCCCGCTTCTCCCTGCTGGAAACGGCCAATGAGCGCGGCAGCCTTGTGAAGCTGCCGGGCATCGAGGCGCAGGCGGCGGCCTTCGCCCGGCACATCGCGGAGAGCTGAATAACCCCGCCGCAAACCGGGGAAAATACTTCCATCAATCAAAAGGAGGTGTGTTCCATGCAGGCAATGGTGTTGGAAAAGGCGTGCATCCAGTGCGGACTGTGCGCGGGGCTGTGCCCGGAGGTGTTCGAGCTGAACAGCGGCGAGCCCGCCCGGGTGACGGTGGACCCTATCCCGGACGCGCAGAAGATCGGCGTGCAGGAGGCGGCGGACAGCTGTCCCGTGGCCGCCATTCAGGTAATGGCGTAAAAATCCCCGGAAATGCCGCAAAAACCACTTTACAACGGTGATTTTCTGTGGTATCATTTCAAAGTACGCGCTAAGCGCGTCCGACCCCTGCCTTAGCCCTGCGGAGCGTTCCATCTCTCCCACGGCCCAGACTGCGGGCGTATTTCAAGAAAGGTGGAAACACAACCATGATGCTGAAAGACCAGAAGACCTCTATCATCGAGGCCAATCGCACCCACGAGACCGACACCGGCTCCCCCGAGGTCCAGGTGGCCATTCTCACCGAGCGTATCAACCAGCTGACCGCGCACCTGAAGGTCCATCCCCATGACTTCCACAGCCGCCGCGGTATGCAGATGATGATCGGTAAGCGCCGTCGTCTGCTGGACTACCTGGCCAAGAAGGACATCGAGCGTTATCGTGCCCTGATCGCCAAGCTGGGTCTGCGTAAGTAAGTTGAAACAGGGTGATGTGCGCTTGCGCATCACCCTTCTTTCACATTCTGCGCCGTGTACAAATTGACCATTAGCAGTTGAAAATGCGCCGAAATTCAGGGTTTCGGAGCGTTTTCAAGTGCTAACGGCGATAGGTCGCGGGCAGAATGCCATTTCACAAAAAAGGAGAAACGATATGTCAACGATCATCACCAAGCGCCAGTTCCCCCACTATCACAAATACACCATGGACCTGGCCGGCCGTCCCCTGACGCTGGAGGTGGGCAAGCTGGCCGAGCTTGCCAACGCCGCCGTCATGGTGGGCTATGGCGACACCCGCGTCCTCTGCTGCGTCACCGCCGCCCCCCGTCCCCGGGACGGCATCGACTTCTTCCCCCTGTCCGTGGACTTCGAGGAGAAGATGTACGCCGTGGGCCGCATCCCCGGCAGCTTCAACCGCCGCGAGGGCCGTCCCGGCGAGAAGGGCATCCTGACCTCCCGCGTCATCGACCGCCCCATCCGCCCTCTGTTCCCCTATGACTTCCGCAACGACGTGTCCGTCATGTGCACCGTCATGGCCGTGGACCACGACTGCTCCCCCGAGATCGCCGCGCTGATCGGCACCTCCGCCGCCCTGGCCATCTCCGACATTCCCTGGAACGGCCCCGTGGCCGCCCTGAAGGTGGGCCTGGTGGACGGAAAGCTGGTCTTCAACCCCGACGCCGAGCAGCGCAAGGTCAGCGATCTGGACGTGACCGTCGTCTCCACCGGCAAGAAGGTCGTCATGATCGAGGCCGGCGCCAACGAGGTCCCCAACGATGTCATGTTCGAGGCCATCAAGCAGGCCCATGAGGAGAACCAGAAGCAGATCGCCCTCATCAATCAGATGGTGCAGGAGATCGGCAAGCCCAAGTTCGAGTATCCCCACGCCGACTTCAACTACGAGCTGTTCAACAAGATCACCGCCGACTTCATGGACGAGGCCAAGGCCGCCATGGACACCGACGACAAGAACGTCCGCGAGTAGCGCTGGAACGCCATGATCGAGAAGTGGCACGAGAAGTACCTGGAAGAGTACCCCAACATGGACCAGTACCTGGAGGAGATCACCTACAAGTTCCAGAAGATGATCGTCAAGAAGTGGCTGCTGGAGGGTCACCGTGTGGATGGCCGCCAGAAGAACGAGATCCGTCCCCTGGACGCCGAGGTGGGCGTTCTGCCCCGCGTCCACGGCTCCGGCCTGTTCACCCGCGGCCAGACGCAGGTGCTGTCCGTTTGCACGCTGGATACCCTCTCCGCCAACCAGAAGCTGGACACCATTTGGGAGGAGACCGAGAAGCGCTACATGCACCACTACAACTTCCCCGGCTACTCCGTGGGCGAGGCCAAGCCTGCCCGCAGCCCCGGCCGCCGCGAGATCGGCCACGGTGCGCTGGCCGAGCGCGCCCTGCTGCCCGTCATTCCTCCCGTGGAGGAGTTCCCCTACGCCATCCGCGTGGTCAGCGAGGTCGTGTCCTCCAACGGCTCCACGTCCCAGGGCTCCATCTGCGGCTCCACCCTGGCCCTCATGGACGCCGGCGTACCCATCAAGGCCCCTGTGGCCGGCATCTCCTGCGGCCTGATCCAGGATGACGACGGCTCCTTCACCACCTTCATCGACATCCAGGGCGTGGAGGACTTCCACGGCGAGATGGACTTCAAGG